>VTLG01004442.1_pt1 | contig 21189 bp, 22 predicted proteins | sample 4694571 | NCBI WGS metagenome assembly VTLG01 (sample SAMN12604809, study PRJNA352737) | marine metagenome | biome: ENVO:00000447; feature: ENVO:00000209|ENVO:00000569|ENVO:01000036; material: ENVO:00002151; isolation source: viral sequences binned using virsorter ... | reverse complement strand
GCAGCAGTCGAACAGAAACCTCTACAGTTATTACGGAATCTATACGAACATCAAACTTTAATTCTGGATACACATATTCAGTTACAGGATCAGGTATCGAACATGATGGAACAACTATATCTGCTCCAAATGCAACTGTCACCGAAAATATTAATGGTACTACTTATACATGGACAGGGTTAGATTTAGGAGAGAAACCAAATTGGTCAATAACAAACCCTGGAGATGCTTTTCAATTTACAGAAGTCTATACGCCACCTGGCCTCGAATCTGTCACAGACGTAACACGCACCATAGAATCTCAAAGCGTAACAGATACAACTACAATATTCTCCCAATAATAGGGCTATTATTTGGCAGTCCAGCATTTGCTAATACTTCCTCCACAGCAGCCCCTGTAGCTCAAAGTTCATCCAGTGTATCGAATTTTGCCACTCAGGTTCTTGGGGGTCCATTCGTAGAAAATCATTATGGGAATGGCATAAGATGTTCTGGACCACAAATGTCGTTCTCTCCATTTTTAACTACGGCTTTTAACCAAAAACGCCCACAAGACTACACATATTTAACGCCTATATATAATGATGCTACAGACCCAGATACAGGAGAATTAACAAATCCAGGTGAGATATTATATTACAAAGAAAATTACAGTGGTAACAAAGATAGTCTTGGCATTAATTTTGGAGCAGCACTAACTTTTACTTTTCCATTAGATCAAAGATTTCAAAATCAATGTTTAAAATCTGCTACAACACAAGAAAAAATACAACAACAAATTCTATCTAAGGAACGCCTCAATTATGAACTAGCCCGATTGAAAAATTGCGGAGAGTTAAAAATCGCTGGGATAGAATACGCCAGTAGCAGTATTTACCATAAATTATGTGAAGATGTAATAGTTAGTCCAAAGAAAGGTCAGGTATTACCGCACACTCATAAATTAGAGTAGCAACTGACGCTCCAGCAGAGCAGAGGTTGAGTCAACAACTTGATAATGGGTCTGGTTGCTTAAAGCATCGGCCTTGGGCTCACTACCTACTCGTTGGAGTAGAGGCTATCAAGTAAGCGATGCTAATAACTATTCTACCTTATCTTTTTTCTTTGTCAGTTGTTTTTTTATCTTTTTAAATATTTCAGAAATCACCTTTTTTATCAGAGGAGCCAATAATGCAGAGCCACCAGCAACCACACCCAACACAGTAGTTGAAATAAGAACTTGAGGCGTACCAATAAAACTTTCTCTGAATGGTACTTTTTCCCAGACTCCGACACAAGTAATACCATCTGAGGGGGATCTTTCCCATTTTACCAATCTTTCGATTTTTTTATCATTTCTGTAATCGCCTGGTCTAAATTGTGGATTTTTTGGAGGGCATGGATCTATTTTTATTTCTTCTTTTTTTTTCTTTTCTGGAATCTTTGCCTGTTGTTGTGTAGGTTGATCTTGTTGTTGATCTTGTTGTTTTGCAGGTGCTGTATATTGAAAATTTGCAGGGTTATATTCTAATGGTTCAAAACTAGGAATACTAAAAGTGCCACAGGCTTGATATGTACCTAGTTCATCTTCATTTATAAGTCCTGTAAGATTATTTCTATGAGCATCAACACAGCCAGGAATATCTACAACTGGTTTATATATAATATCTAATACTGGTGTCTGTACTTCCCATAGCCTTATTTTTGGAACGTAAACTTCTTTTATTTCAATCTTTTGTATTTTCGTCATCTACATCTCCAATAGAAATAGACCAGCCATCTTCTCCAAACTTACCAACTTCTCTTATTTTAGGTTTCTCTTTCTTTTCAAAACTATCGTGATATTTTTTTATTTCATCATCCAGTTCAAGTTTTAATTTTTGCACTCTTAGCCAAGACACAATTTTATCAATATAATATTTTATAAGTTTTTTAAAAAATCCAAATATCATAAAGGCAACATTGGACCTGTTACTTTAGGTAATTTTTTATCAATTTGATTAGGTAGTATTTCATTAACTGAACCCATAATTTTTTCCAACATCATAGCCTCAAACTGAGGGCTGCTGACCCATTTGTAAGTAGCATAACCTGCCCCAATAGTTGTTATGCTTATCAAGAATGATAAAATGGACAATATTGATGAAATTTTATTAAGCATATGAGAGAAGCTATCCTCCGAGCAATAAGTCATAGCCTTATTATATCAATGCTAATTATTCTGCCTACTATTGCACCGTTATATTTAATAACAGGACTAATGACAAGACAACTGACAGATAAGGTTAACTAGCTGGTACGAAACTTCCCTGCGTAGGAGTTTTTTCTTCGCTTATTTTTAAAGTTAATCCAGATAAAATCTCATCAACTCTATCTGTTCCAAGGACTGCTTTTACGTCAGCAATAATATCTGCTGTTTTCAAATCAGTTCTACTTGTTAAAGATTCTGGTTTGGTCAATGCACAGCTTCCATAAGATGACGCAGAATAGTCTCCATCAACTCTTGTTACAGTCCAATGTGCAGTATGACAAAAGCCATCATCTACGTCAAAATCAACATTAGCTAAGGCCCAGGTAACACTAGCCATCGACTACGGCCTCTGCACCTTCTTCTTCTTGAACCATTTGTACTAATTCTGCATATTGAGAATTTTTAATGTTGAACTGTTCAAGAACTTGTGCTTTTTCGTTTTCTATCTTCTTACCTTCTTCAGCAAGAGCATTGAACTTATCAGCTAAAGCTTGTGCTTCCAGCTTACGTTCTTCGCATCTTTCAGATAGTTTTGACATACGTTTTAAATAATTGTACTAATGATAACTAAGAATAAACTTTTTTACCATCAACAACAGCTTTGTCGATAGCAGTAAAATCTTCGCTAGTCCAGATGGATGTTGTTTCATCAAGTTTTTTGTAAGCCTTGATAATCTCAAGGTGCTCTACATTACGCTTAATTTTTTCTTTGTACTCAGTATCAGTTTCATCTGATGTTTGAGCAGTATTGATAACAGTTACGCTATCACCAGCAGCAGAGAAGATTGCTGCAATTTCATCTGCGGTTTTTTCTTCCATGATAAAAAGGTAGTTAGTTACAGTTTACCCTGCTTCGAGGGCTGTGACTTTTACGGATAACTCTTGTATTGCGTTGACAAGAACAGGTATTAATCTTGCATATCTTAAACCATAATGTTTTTCATCATCTGACTTATCTATAAATAAACAATCATTTTCAGATGAACCATATCCGTTAGCTTTTTCTACTGTTTCAACTTCCTGTGCAATTAATCCAATTTCTGTTTTATTGCTTTTCTTTGAACCATCAGGAGTAACACTTAAATCATCACTATAATTTGATCTCATATCCCATTTATATGTTACTGGTCTAAGAGAATTTATAATATCAAGACCCTTTGTAAAATCAGCTATATCTGCTTTATCTCTTTCATCAGAAGTTACAGTCCAATCAACTTTTATATGTGCATTTGTAATATTACTATTACCTAAAACAATTCTATTGCTGTGAGTTGTATGATTACCGTTAGGAGAACCTGTGATTCCAGCTTCATAACCTAAGAATAAATTATTGCTTCCCGTTGTTAGATTTTGGCCACTATTATAACCAATCAAGGTATTATAATTACCTGAAGTAGCACTTTCTCCAGATTGAGAGCCACAACCTGTATTACCTCCTCCAGTACCATTTTTAAAAGATTCATTTCCTATATATGTGTTATGCGATGATGTAGTGTTGCTGGCTCCAGCATCTCTACCTACAGCAGTATTTTGATCTCCAGTTGTGCTTGCATTTAATGCACTTCTTCCTACTGCTACGTTATTTGTTCCAGTAGTGTTTCCATTTAAAGCATTATAGCCAACACCAGTGTTACTACTAGCAGTTGTATTTGATTGCAATGCCCAACCACCAAGAGCAGTATTAAAACCACCTGAAGTGGTATTTTCTAAAGAAAAAGTACCTACAGCAGTATTTCTATTTGCAGTAGTGTTTTGTTCAGCAGCAAATTGTCCGATGGCAACATTATAATCTCCTGTTGTATTTTTTGTTAATGAATCAGCACCTACAGCAGTGTTACTAAATCCATTCGTATTTGATCCTAAAGCAGAAGGTCCGACAGCAATGTTAGCACTTCCAGTTGTGTTAGCGTCTAAAGCCTGGAAACCAACAGCCACGCAAGAATCACCAGTTGTGGTTAAACGCATAGCTTTATATCCTACAGCCACATTATTAGCAGCTGTTGTATTATCTGCTAACGCATTTTGACCTATCGCTACGTTTTGATAACCAGTTGTATTATCTTGCATGGCGTCTTTACCAAAAGCCACATTGTTACTACCTGTAGTGTTTGCAGTTAATGAACCATAGCCTACGCTTGTATTACCAGTACCAGTAGTATTAGCATCTAAAGCTACACGACCTACCGCTGTGTTATTTGAAGCAGTTGTGTTACTTAGTAAAGCATGAACTCCTATTGCGGTGTTAGATGCTCCTGTTGTATTAGCTCCTAATGCAGCAGCACCAACGGCAGTGTTATTCCCAGACGTAGTATTTGCATCTAATGCAAATGCACCTACAGCTGTATTATTCTGTCCAGTTGTGCTATTTAACAGTGCATCAGTACCAATAGCAACGTTAGAATCTGCTGTTGTATTTGATTTGCCAGCCCTAGAACCAACTGCTGTATTATATTGTCCATTAGTATTATCATTTAAGCAATTAAAACCAACGGCTGTATTTTGACTATGTGTAGCATTGACTAAAGCTTGACGACCTATTGCTGTATTTCTTTCACCTGATACGTTAGCCTCTAATGCTTTAAATCCTACAGCAGTGTTATATAGTCCAGTTGTATTTTCTTCCATTGCTGACATGCCAACCGCTGTATTTTCACTAGCAGTAGTATTTGTATTAAGTGCAAATGAACCTAGTGCTGTGTTGTTAGTTCCAGTTGTGTTATCAGCTAAAGAATTATGACCTACAGCAGTATTATTATCAGCAGTAGTGTTGGCTTCTAATGCTACATAACCTACTGCAACATTTTTTTCGCCAGTTGTATTTAATGCCAATGAACCTGAACCTATTGCAGTATTTTTTTCGCCAGTAGTAGTTGCACTTAGAGCATTAAATCCAATCGCTACATGATTATTTGATGTGGTAACAGCATCAGCAGCATTAGCTCCCACTGCTGTATTTTGCGTACCAGTTGTGTTTGCATTAAGAGCCAAATCTCCAACAGCTGTATTATTACTTGCAGTTGTATTAAAACCTAAAGATCCTCTACCTATAGCAACGTTAGATGCACCTGTGGTATTTGCTGTTAAAGCATTATGACCAACTGCTGAGTTGTCAGATCCTGTAGTGTTAGCATCTAGAGAATAATTACCAACGGAAACATTTTTTGCACCAGAAGTATTTGAAAATAAAGAAGTTCTACCTATAGCTACGTTATTTTCTCCAGTTGTATTTGTGTATAACGCACTGAGTCCAACTGCTGTGTTGTCTGCTCCTGTGGTAGTTCCAGACATAGCACCTTGTCCAACTGCTGTGTTGTTACTAGCTGTGGTTGCTGCATCTAAGGTTAAAGATCCTACCGCTACATTATTTGCTCCAGTTGTGTTTGCTTGCAACGCACTAGTACCTACGGCTGTATTATTTGATGCAGTTGTATTTAAATATAAAGCTTGATGACCAATACCTACGTTGCTTCCCCCAGTTGTATTTTCCTGTAAAGCATTTCTTCCCATAGCAATGTTTGGTGCGCCAGTTGTATTTTTGCCTAGAGAGTTATAACCAATGGCAACATTACTATCGGCTGTAGTATTAGCATCTAAAGCATAGTTTCCAGCAGCTATATTATAATCTCCAGTTGTGTTTGATCTTAATGCGTCATAACCAACGGCTGTGTTGTGATTTCCTTCGGTATTTGAAGTTAAGGAAGTAACACCAATAGCAGTATTAGTGCCACCAGTTGTGTTTGCAAATAAAGCTCTTCTGCCAACACCAGTATTGTTATCAGCTGTAGTGTTTTGATTTAAAGCTCCTTCTCCAACCGCAGTGTTTTGTGATCCTGTAGTATTTACTTGTAATGCAAGTTCACCTATTGCAACATTATCTCCACCAGTAGTGTTACCTGTTAAAGACGCATATCCAACAGCTGTATTACCATCAGCTGTGGTATTTGCATCAAGAGTTTGTGTTCCAATTGCTACGTTGTAATTTCCAGTTGTATTTGCTCCTAAAGAATTATATCCAACCCCTGTATTATAACCACCAGTAGTATTTGCATCTAAAGATATAGACCCTACAGCAGTGTTTTGAGTTCCAGTTGTATTTAAAGTAAGAGCTAAATAACCCACTGCCACGTTATTACTAGCAGTGGTATTTTCTAATAACGCATTTTTACCAACGGCTGTGTTATTACCACCTGATGAATTTTCAAATAAAGCAGCATCACCTAGGGCAGTATTATTATTTCCAGTGTTATCAAATAAAGTATTGACACCTACTGCTACATTAGCTGTTCCTGTTGTGATATTTCCCAAAGCATTAACACCTACAGCAGTATTTCTAGTTCCACTTGTTAAATCTGTTAATGCACCACTACCAATAGCAGTGTTATTGTCACCAGATACAGAAGCATCTAAAGCATTTAGCCCAAAAACAGTGTTGTTTGTAACAGAGTTTGCACCTTTACCTATATTTACGCTGTTTATACTTGCATCAACAGTAAACGTAGCCTTTCCTGTACTGTCTATTGTTAATCTTGTCGTAGGAGAATTAGCACCATCAGCCGTTGTGCCGAATACTAAACGACCTGGCATATCATTAGCTCCAGGTGTGCCATCTACTTGTGTAAATATCCTTGCTGCTACTGATGTTATATCTGTTCCATCTGCACCAGCAAAAGTTATTTCTCCTAAAACATCATTATTCTGTACAATAGTGACTCCACCATTTGAGGCACTTCTGGATTTACCAAAAGACAAAAAAGCATTGCCATTATTAGCTGAATTTCTAGTAAGTGCAATTCCGCTAGACCCATTTGTTGCTTCGATTTGTAATAAACGAGCAGTACTACTAGCAACTGATCTTGAACTAGACGTTCCAACAAGTAAACGCTGTGAGCTATCAACTCTAAGTGCTTCACTACCACCAGTTTCAACAGAAACAGAATTAGCAGCAGGGAATCTTATCGCTGTATCTGTATCGCCAGAATGTATTATTTTATCTGGAATTGTTAAGTCATCAGTAGAAGTTATAGCTCCTGTTACCGCTAACGTACCAACAACACTTACTCCTGTATCAGCAGTTAATCTTGTTGTTCCTCCAGCAGTCAAGCTGACAGTGTTCGTTCCACCAAAAATTCCACTATCACTATCTCCAAAGTTTATAGCAGGTGCTGAATTAGAACCATTAGGCATGGTCAATACACCTGTTAAAGTACTACCAGCTTTTGCTACATAATTAGTATTTGATGTGGTGCGTTCTGCGACTGTTACCGCATTTAATCCAGCAGGGGTTACAACTCTATTTGTAGCTGTTCCAGTTGTTGTTTCACTATTAGTTGCTAATTCAGATATACCCGAAACTGTAGTTGTAGCAGTAGGTGTTGATAAACTGCCTGGTCCAAATATTTTTACGATACTATTATCACTGGCACGCATAAAGCCACCAATGCTATTTATATTTGCATTTAGTGCTATCTCACCGACAGCAGGTAAATCAGATGTACTAGGAGTACTATCCTGTACAACACTATTCTTTAACTTAATTTGAATTGCCATAGTTTACCTTGACTTAACTAAAGGATACATGAATTTAGTAAGTTCCTCCACTAATTACTGAAACATTTTGAAAAGAACCACCTGCTTGCATAACTAATATTTGACCTGTTGTAGGACTACTTACTGAAACATCGGACAAGTCATTTAAGCTGGACACACTACCAGGTCCAGATAAGGTGTCAATTCTATCCCAATTATCAGCACCCATACATAAACACCAATCACCTGCATCAAAACTGGTTGCTGGTACGACTGCTGTTCCATTTCCAGGAGTTACACAAACAAAATAAGCACCAGTTAATGTTGCTGTACCTGCTGGAATTGCATTACCTACACTAAAACCTGCTGACGTTCCAAATGTTGTAAGCGTAACTATTAATCCATTTGAAGCGTTAAATGTTCCGCAGAATCTCAAGTTTTCTTCTGATAATCTTCCAAAACCAACAGAGAAAAAGCTGTTACCGTTAAATATTCTTAACTGTCCTGTAGATTCTTGTAACCAGAAAACACCAGTTGGCAGATCAGATATATCAGGAGATGCTTCTTGTATAAATCCAGTAGATAAGTTTGCCAACTTATCCATAGTAATCGCATCATTGGCTAAAAAGTTTGTACCAAACGTTCCAGTAGTAATTTTTGAAGTGGCTAAATCAGGAATATCACTTGCTGCTAAAGTTGTACCTGCTGTAACAATACCTTTTGTAGATACAGTAACTTTTGTATAAGAACCTGCCGCAACACCACTATTAGCTATTGATAAAACACCTGCACCTGAAACTGTTAAAGGTGTAGAAGTGGTAGGAACAGACATAGCACCTACAGCGGTAGTTGTAGCCACTGGTAAATCTGATGCCACCAAAGGAACAGAACCTGTAATTAATCCTTTATTACTAAATGTAATTCCTGATCTAGTAGTACCAGTAATAGTATTATTAATTGAAATTGCACCTAAATTATTAACGGTAAGACCACCTGCTGTTGGTACGCTTACACCACCAACTGCTGAAGTTGTAGCTTCTGGAATATCACTTGCAACTAAAGCTGCTGTAGCTGTTATTAAACCCTCTGCGTTATATGTAATACCGTTTCTTGCAGAAGCACCACCTGTAACTGCATTATTTATTCCTAAATTACCTGATGCTACATTTAACGACCTATCAATATTCGATGTATTTAATTTAGCTGCTGTTATAGTTCCATCTGTTATTTTTGTACCTGAGACACCTGAGATTTTACCATCAGTAACAGCAAGGTTGACTATAGCAGCGGTATCAACAGCATTATCTGCTAGTTCACTAGAACCAACTGCGTTTGCAGCTATTTGTGTAGCAGTAATAGTATCATTAGCAATCTTGGCAGCAGTAACTGCATTGGCAGCTAACTTATCTGTAGTAATATTTAAATCTGTAATTTTTACAGTTGTGACAGCATTTGTTGCAATAGCTGCTGTATCTACCGCATTATCAGCAAGTTCAGACGCTCCAACAGCATCCGCTGCAATATTATCAGCAGTAATAGTATTAGAAGCAATTTTTGCACTTGTTACAGCAGTGTTTGCAATAGCAGCGGTATCTACGGCATTATCTGCTAACTCGTTTGCAGTTACAGCATTATTAGCAATTTGAGTTGCAGTAACAGAATCACCAGTAAGCTTTGCTCCAGGAATATCACCATCACTAAAATTAGTTTTGGCAAAAGTAACGGCACTATCAGCTATTTTTGCAGTTGTTACAGATGTCGCTGCTAATTTATCTGTTGTTACATTTAAGTCTGTTATTGCTGCTGTGTCTACTGCATCATCTGCAAGCTCACTGGAAGTAACAGCATTTGCTGCTATCTGAGTAGCTGTGATCGTATCATTTGCTAATTTTGCACCAGTTATAGTTGCATCTGTAATTTTTACATTCGTAACAGCATTATCAGCTAAAGTTGCGGTAACAATCTGACCTACAGATAAAGGATAACTAAGTGCTGTAGCTGGTATTGACGCTGCATCTACTAATCCAAAAGCACCTTGTACAAAGTTTTTTGCAGTTATTTTCTTAGTTTCTGTTGCACTGACATCTGCAACCGCAATCGGGTCTGTTGCTTGCAGTTGGGCTGAACCTAATTCTGGTAATTGTGTAATCTGTAGATCAGCCATGTCAAGTTACTTTTAAGTACATCATAAATCTTATTTTAAGGATCTTCAAGTAAAATACCATCTCCATCCTCTTGCAATATCTTATCACTACTTTCTAATAACAAGAATGAAGGTGGAACTCCATTATGAAGTCTTATCTCGCCATTCGTAATAAATTCTATCCGTGCTTCTACTAAACCACTTGCAGGTACGTTGACAGCTACATTAGTAACAACGCACATTGATTGATACCACACGCTGTTCGTAGTTTGAGTTGGATCGTGATAGACATAAAATCTTCCTTCAAAGTCTGCTCCCTGTTGCATCCGTACCAATAACTGACTTAAATAAACAGGAAATTCTGGGCTTGCAAATCCAGGAGTGTCATTTTGAAAATTCCTATGTTGCCATATTGTTTGTATTGTTCCCTGTCCTGATATAAGACCGTTTTCATATTGTTTTCTAAATTCTGATCCTAAATTAGTAATATCAACAGTATCTCTTGTTGTTGTAATTTCAAATTCAGTAATTTTTGCAAGTGGTCTAAATCTAGTATTTCTAGTGCGTATTACTATATTTTTTGTTGAAGATGGTGCTGTTAATGTAAGTGCATCTGTAACTTCACCAGCTAATGCAGAAGCAAAAGTATCGTATAATTTGATCCCACCCATATCATCAATATGGATATATTTACGAAGATCAGGAAAACTATGACCAGATAATAATTCTAAATTACTTCCATCAGTAGTTTCAATTTCAATTTGATCTCCTGTAATTAATGATCCAGAAACGTTTTCTACAGAAAATCTTTTTTTAGTTGTGTTTACGTCAGCAGGGTTTATAGATGTTGATATTTCAGAATTTAAAGCATCACGTTTTAATTCAATAAAACCTGTTGATCCAAAATATATAGACATTAATATTTGCTTTCAGTAGGAATACCATCCGCTTCAAAAGATATATCTGCTGCCATTACTTCTCCTACAGAATTTGTCATTGCAAAAGACGTTATAACAGCTTTCATCTCTATATAATGATTTGAATCAACTTGTAATCTAAGTTTAACTTTTGCTCTTTCTTCACTGCTAGGTGTATTACCTGACCTTGGTAGTATTTTATCTAATATAAAAGTTGATAAACGGCCTGAGTTATGCGTTGCACTCGTAGAGTCTGCGTAATAATAAATACTTGCAGATCCAGTTGTACTTGTCATTCCAGGAATTATTGTTCTATCAAAATCACCTAATGATACAGTTTCTAGAACTGCGGTATTTATGGTAAAAGACCACGATCTTACTTTTGCAACTCCATCTCCGTTTTGGATACTGTTATTTTGTTCATCTACAAATAACTTACCATCTTGACCCGAATAAAACTTAGACATCGTTTTAGTTTAATTTTAAGTACATTCTAATCCCCATCGAGGCAAGCGACAAATTTACATTGTACATTTGACCGATTAGGTCTGACACTTGTAACTGTTGGAGGACCGTCAAATCTATATCTTAAACCCAAAGGAACTGCATCAACGTATGCAGCAAGATTTCCTAATGCTCCATCAGGCATAGTATTTCCATCTCCACCAATACCTGCTAACCCTGAGTTTTGATTAAAAGTTACATAGTCATATACAGAATTTACCCGTCTATAACTTTCTAGAATTTGAAAAGCTTGTGAATCTAAAATATTTGTAAAATTTAATGTAAGTTTTGCATCTACCTGTTTATTTCCATACCTAATTACAGTTTTTGCACCATTTTGTGCAACAAATTCTGTTTGTGGGTAATTTCCAGGGGTATAACTTCTTGAAGAAGGTTTGATATTTGGAAACGGTATTTCAGATGTCATTATTCTCTAATTGTATGGAAAGATGGTTCATCATTATCATTATAATGATCTAATATTGCCAAAGTTTTATTTGCTGTCAAAGGTGTATGACTTCCTGATATTTCAATCAGACCATCTTCTGCATAAGTCATAGATTCAACCTTATAAACTCTATCAGTTGTGCTTGTATCAGGAACCGTAAATACACATCCTCTAAATCTACTGGTAGCTAAATTATTTCTTATTGTAATAGCTGTTGGTTCTGATACGTCTGAATCACCAGGTTTCCAAAAAATAATTTGTGTTCCATTTGTAATTTCTTTTTGGCTTTGTATAACACCGTTTTCTGTAATAACACCATTAGCAAATCTACTGGTATGAGTAGCTTCTGAATGTAATCTTATATAATCTCCAGGTGCTAAGTGCATTGCAGATTGTGGTGTAGTTTGAAATGAAATACCATGATCTATAAGTTCTCTTGTTTTTAAAGCATATTTTAAAAATGTATCAGCGTGTTCAAAAGATGTGCAGAATAATGACAAGTCAAAACCTTCTCTTGGATCTTCGTCTTTAGCATCTTTTACTCTTAAACCTAAAGTTTTTGGTTCAGCAAAACCATTTAATTTTTCTTTTCTGTAAGTTGCAAATCCTTGAAAGTTTTGACGTTCTTCTGGACTTAAAAAACTAGCTTTTAAATTTTTAATATTACCATCAGTGAACAATGCCTTTATTTGAATCCTTTGGTTTGCATCTATTCTAAAAGTAACTGGATCAAAAGGTACAGAAGGATATAATGCAAATCTTCCACCTAAAATTGTAAAATCTAATAAACAATAAGAAGCATTTTGAAAAATAAATTCTCGTAGATTTTTTTCATCAACTATTACACCGTCCCAGAATAATCTGTTAGCCCTACAAAACTTAGCAGCTATAGTCATTCGTTCTTCGTCAACTGAATTAACACCAATTAAATCACCAGCACCTATTTGTGGATCAGTTAACAATGCAAAAGCAATTTCTGGAAATAAATTTGTAGGTCCAGTTCCACCATCAATAAGCCTTCTAACAGATATGCCCTCTTTAAAATATGCGGAAAATTGTGTAAAACTTGCAAATTCTTTTGAACTATTTAACCTAACACCACCCATCGCTAAATTTGAATATGGCATAGGTGTGTTAGACATCATCTCATTTACATATACAATTTCGTGTTCTGGATTTTCCATATGGCTTGGTACTTCGGCTTCATAAGAAATAAAATCAGCAACAGCATCTAAAGGTCTTAAATTTCTAGACCTTGTTCTAGCAGAACCATCTGTACTTCCTCCAGGCCAAGGTCTTACTATACTTGTTATGACTTCGTTATTATCATCATTTAAAACATCAACTGGATTATCTTTATCAAGTCCCAAAACAGGTACTACATTAGAAAGCCCACTAAATGTTTTCCCTCCTCCACTAACACTTGGTATGTTTAGCGTGGTTCCTTTTCTATAAGGTCCACCGCCATCTGTTACGGTCCATGATGCGACTTCATTATCATATAGTTTAATTTGAACTTTAGCTCTGCTAAAACCAGGTAAATCTGTTTCTCCTCCTGTTAATTCAACATTATTAAAAGTAGCTACAGGTGCAGCTGGTCCAGGTTCTAATGTATATCTTTCAATAGTACGATAACTACGCCTCCAACCACTGTATTTTACCTCTCCTCCTCTAAATTGTGTTGTTTCATCGTATTGCAAAACAGGAGGAAAGCCCTCTGACGTTCCAATGTTTTCGCCTTTCCATATATATATGTAGCCTCCATTTGTCCACCCAGAATAAAAAATATAACTTTTATTTCCTGGATCGTCTGAATGACGTATGTATAAAGTTTCTTTTAATACATAACGAAAACCGCCTTCTAAAGGAATAACACCTTGAGATGTTTTAGTTAAACCACTAACAGTATGTCTTGTATCAATAATTTTTCCTAAGAAAAATTCAGTATTACAAGCATCAGATTCATTTAAGTTTATATTTAAACCTGTATATCTAAACTGATAAATCAAACCAGTTGCATCTGATTCATAAGTATCAGCCTGTAATTCGCAATTTTCTTTCAACAGACGAATTATAGAATTATCATTTCCTAAATAAAATCTAACTATATCATTTCCGTTATAAGGTTGGAATCTAAATTCATACTGACCTAAAGGGTGATTAATTCTTATAAAATTATATTGAGGTTGTGGAGTACGACCTTTAATAGCAAAAGGTTTTCCATTATCAATAGTCTCAAAATCATCTTCAGTACCAGCTTTTCTTGCCTGTAATCTAAAAAAACTATACCTTGTGCAATATTTATTCATCCCACCTAAATTTATATTTCCATTGTCTCGTTGATAATTATGAAGAGTACCTTTTGCGTTTGCATAACTAAAACCGCCAGGATGACTATTTACATTTGGAAACCCTGTAACTTGTTTATAAACAGTGGATTTTAAACCTATTTCAGTGGTATCACAATTTCTGTTATTAGATACTGTTGCAGTTGCTGATCTTTGTAATGCACTTAATTGATCGGGAGGATTAGCAGATGTTAAACCTTCAGTGCGAGATGAAATATCAATAGAATGATCTCCTGATCCTAAATCAGTTATTTCAAAAATAAAATCTTTATAATTACCTCTTTCCCATATTCCTTGTTGAGGTATTTCAACACAAACACCAAAACAGTTACCAATCATATAAGACTCACCTAATGAAATATTGTCATCAATACGTTCTCTATCTGAATCCACACTATTTCTAATATCTTCTTTACCCCAAGGACCAAAATCTGCTCCAATTTGTGATTCGGGGTCCATATCTCCTATTGTGTATTGAACTCTATCTCCTATTTCTAATTCCAATCTTTTTATACCTGATGCTGGCTGTACACCATTTATTCTCATAAAACCTGCATATCTAGGAAAATACTTAGCAATTTTTTGTCTTTTCTTGTCTATATCATCTTTTTGCGACTGTTCAGCAGAACCTGGTTTTAAAATTAATTCATAAGGTAACTGAAACCTCATTTGATTTGGCATTGGACAGAACGTGCCAAATTTTGTTTGTGTAGAAGGTGATCTTACACCAGAAAAAACTTTATCAGATGGTCCTTCAGTAAAATCACTATCAACAGAAAAAATATCATCTACCATTTCAGCACCGTTTCTATCTTTTTCTGGTACTAAAGTTCCTTCGTCATATTTGTTAGCTTGTTTTAATCTATTCTCACCATAATTAGCATCTTCACCATCTTGAGATACATTTCTATCCTCTGAACCTATTTCAGGTGCTACACCACCATTGTAATAAACAGCAATCTTTGCTTTCGTGTAATTTTTTAACAATAAATCTCCTATGGCATAACCAGCAAAATCAGGGGGTGTTGTTATTTGACCATTACTTAAAACAAAACAAGCTTTTAATTGTTGATGCGTTCCTTTACTTAAAAGCTGTGACCATACAAGTCTTGAATTAACTCTCGTACCCCCTGTTATTAATTGAATATTATTATTAAGATCAATTACTTCTCTTTTTGTAAACACTAAAGGTATTATTTCACCTAAATCTGCAAGTTCTTGTACTGAGTTAAAACCAGTTTGCGGTGCAAATCTTTTTGCAGATGCAGCACCTTCTGTCATTAAACTAGGAGGAGTTTTTGGTGCTCTTGGCTTTGGTGCTAATAAAGTCGAAACATAACTTAAAGCAACACCTATTGCAACAACACCATAAAAACCTATAGATACACCAAATATAGACAGAGGAGCTATTGCCACAGGTGGCATATTTACAATATTAGGTATTAAATCATAAGCTTTCGGTCTTTTACCGTTAACAGATTCTATTAAATATACAAACTCCCAATATTCCTCTTCAGTAATTCCTAATGCGTCACAAAGTTGTGTTTCATGGGGTAATAACGCTCTACCACCTCCAAATATTCTAGGGGACTCCATTTTACCCCCCACTCTTCGCAACTTAGCCATCCTTCTTCCCAATAAACAGCAAGGCCAAATCCCTCATTTGATTTACATAATCCAACTGTACCTATCTTACTGTGTTCTGTCTTGTTTCCCCACTTTTCAAGTTCTTCTTTGAATATTTGATATTCTCCTTTACGAAATTTTCTATACCAACTTCTAGTTGGCTCTGGTGTTTTTATTCCATAATTAGCTAAAACTGTTTTTGCTAAATGTAAACAATCAACAGCACCATTTTTTTCTGGATCAGCACCTAATCTATACGGCATACCAACTAACTTTGCAGGTTTCATCGGTTTTGTATATCGCCAGTAACAGGTAACGACCCAACAAGTCCTGTTGTTAATCTTCTATTAGGTGCAGTGGTTCCGACAGCATCTATAGAACTTGATAATATTACTTCTATAGTTTCAAAGTCATAAGACATAGAAGCTGCTAACCAGTTATCTCTTGTAAGAAAATAATTTCCATATATTTGTCTTGGTTGCAAAGTAGCTGGATCTACTACTGATACAAATATCTCTACATAATATTTATTAAGTACAGCCTCTTGTGCATAATTCATTGCAAGATCATTATTAGCAAATAACAAACCAGCTTCTAAATTATCTCCTGATCTATTTTTTGCAGCACCTTGATATATAAATGGTAAATAATAATAGTCTTGATTATCAACAGGAAAAGTAATTTTATTACTTTCTCTCCTAACATATCTATCTCTTTGGGTGCTTGTATCTCTAACACTTAATGACGCATAATCTTCTCTTCTTGCATTTTGATATCTTTGTTTAACATCACCATTAGAATCGTAAACATTCATAAAAGTGACAATAGTTGTTATGCTCATATACCTATTTTAGACCTTTGACTACGGCTATTTTTTAAGGTACTCATTACTTTAGATTGACCCATTGAAGCACCTTGTTGTGCAGCAGTACTAATAATTCTAGGTACAGCATCTTTTGGAACGTAGTCATCTCCATTAAAGTTAAGGACAGGTCCAGTATATTCAACAACTGTATTACCAGAAGCACCTGCAACTGTACCAGCTTCGTGACTACCACCTGGAATTACAGCACCACCTCTTGCACCTGCTGAATATCTAGACATCGCACCATCCATTTTAGATGCAGGGATTATATATTCTGGTTCGCCACCTTCTCCAACCATTCCAAGTGTAGGAGAATTGACAACACCTCCATATTGAAAAGCTTTAAAACTACCTGCTCTAGAATAACCACCCTGCTCACCAAAGAAATTACCAAACAGTGAACTAAAAGCTCTATTTAAAAACATTGATGCTAACTGTCTTGCAACACCTGCTAATGATTGACTAAGAGTTTTTGTTCCATCAATTAACCCCATCACAGCATTTGTCATGCCACTAGCCAAAATATTAGTGATCTCTGAATATTTTTGTTTTTGGTCGTCTAAAGTTTTATTTAACTTATTATTTTTATCGTTAATATTGTTTTCTGTATTATTTATGCCATCTTTTAGATTTTTTATATCTTTATTAGTTTTTAAATTAGTTTTTGCTGCATCTGCAATTTTTCCTTCAACATCTAAATTTTTGTTCAAGATTTTATTTACAGCATCAGCAGTATTAATTTCTAACCTTTCTTTAAAAAATTCTTCTACACCAGCACCAGCCAAAGGACCTTCAACAGCACCAACATTAAAATTAAATTTTTCTTTAGTTTCTTGGATTGCTTTTTGCCTCGCTTGTAATTCAGCTTGTGCAATCTGTGGGCCAGCACTTACTCTTGTTATTAAACGATTAATTTGATTTACAGCGTCAATCGCTAGATTTAAAATAGTTTTTATTGCAGGTCCAAGCTTTTCGCCTACGTTTCTTGCCAAGGTTTCAACACTGTCAACGAGAGTACTAAATCTTCCAGCTAATGTATCTGCCTGTGCTGTTGCTCCATTAAAAAATGTGCCTCCTTCATTTGTTAAATTAATCAGTGCTTGATTTACTAAATCAGCACCAATTTTTCCTTGACGTTGTGCCTTTTCAAAAGCCTCTCCCTGTAAACCTGTGATTTTTTTAAGTTCTGTCGTTATATCAACGCCTCGTTCTAATAATTGCAAATTTTCTTCTTGTTGTAATTTACCTTTTGCCCTTATCTGTCCAAAAGCTGTCGCTATACCTGATAAATCTGCACCAGTTGCTCCAGCTACATTTGACAACCTTTTAACAGTATCTGTTATTTCATTAGTTTCAAAACCAAAAGCCTTTAATCTTTTTGATTGTTCTATAAGCTCACTACTTGTAAATGGTGTGACTGAACCGAAGGCTTGAAGTTCTCTAATAATTTTATTAGCCTCTCCAACTGACCCTGTAAGTACTTCTAAACTTTTTCTTTGAGTTTCAACTTCCGCACTTTTTATAAAAACAAATCTTGCTGAACCAATAACTGCAAAAGCTGCTAATAATGGCCTTAGACTTGCAGCTAAAGAACGTACACCAGTGCTTGCTGATCTTGCAGCTTTTCCTGTATTTCTAAAAGCGGTTTGTGTTTTTTGCGATCTTCTTGTTACTTTATTAAATGCCTCACTTAACTTATTACTTGAATTTTTAAGTTTATTCAAATTTCTATCAGCATCTTTAGCTGATACTTTAATTTTTATACCAACTTCGCCAGCCACAAAAAAAATTGTAATTATTTATATATTACCTGCGTTTGGCACTTTTTAAAGTTTTTTCCTGTTCATCATTTAATATTTCAAAATACGCAGCCCAGATTAATAGCTCAGATTCTGTTATCTGACGTTTTAAATCATATAATGTGTATCCTAATTCTTTTGCAACACCTAACTGGAGCATCAAAAAATTATCTCTTTTGACCTCCTTCTTTATTTTTTTATATCAAAATCCTCACTGTCTTTTGTTTCTTCACTAATAACAGCAAGCATCAATGCCTGAAGGTCTGCATCTCTACATTCATGTTTAAGTTCTGATGCCTGACCAGCAGTAAACATTCTTTCACCTGTTTCGTGTGTTGCCTTCTGGATAAATAACTGAAGAGCAAAAGCATTAAGGTCATCTTTAGTTCCCTTTTGTGCTCTTTCTCTTTCAGCCATTGTTAATGGTGTTGACCAAAATTCAAAGATGTCACCATTTGTAAGTTCTACTTCTCTTTTGATCGGTTGCAAGTTTGCAGCCTTTTTTAATTTCTCCAGTGGAGAAAGGCGAGGTTTTGGGGTTGCCATAAATTGTTTTAACTAATTTAACTTATCAACTACTTGTACTGAAGTCAAAGGTTGGTGCTTCAGTTGGTTTAAATGTAATTTCTACAGATTGTGCGTCATCTGGATTTACATTAAATTCTGCATCTGAAAGCATTGCATCAAGTTGAATACTTCTACTTAGTGCTTCAGTTCCTTTTTTATCTGTATAAAGTTTAAATGCAGCACCAACTTGATTTCTTTGAATTACATCTTCAACCATTCTATTAGCTAAAGCAGAATCTTCATCTGTAACAAATACAGTTGCTGTTCCTTCACCATCAGCAAAACCAGGAACAAATGTTCTAAATGGAACTGCCTGTGTGCTTTGCTGACCAATAGTTGTTGTATCTATTTGTTCTCTTGATATAGAAAAGCTCCAAGACTGCACTTCACCTACAGCTGCAAAATCTGCATAAGCAACCTGAAACTCATTAGGTGATGCAGCTGTCCCAACATCAGTAATATTAAGTGCCGAACCACCTAATGTTGCTGATACCTGTAAAGCACCTGTAGCTGCTGTATAAGCAATAACAAAAAATGTATCACTGGCATTTAAACCTGCTGGTAATGTTCCAGTACCACTAGCACCTGTTTGTGCATTGATTACAGAAAACTTAACTCCATCACCTACTTTAAAATTTAAATAGGTTTGTACAGTAATAGTTTCAGTTCCTATTGCGACATTTGCCGTTCCAAAAGTGCCTTTAGTACCTGCTGGTTTGTAATACAACGCACCGCTAGTACCAGATAATACAGTTGCCATTTTTTTAAAATTAAACAGATTTTATTCTATTGTAACCATGCTTCAAAAATAAAGCTCAACTCAGTTTGAAAAAAAGGTTGAGGGCTTGCAGGTGAAACTTGGCTTGGTCCTACTGTATCACCAAAAATGATTTGGCTAACAGTTTGTCTATGAAATAAATCTTTTATACGTTCTGCGATTGTGTAATTAGCACCTGATCCAACACCTTGAGGTGTAAATACATTTACTATCAGTTCTCCATTATGTTTGTTATATCCACTTGTTGGTGCTTGTAATGTTGCAGATTCATGTGTACCAAATATAATTGATGACTGCACCCAACTTGTGTTATTTGGTGGTGTAAAAGGTACGTTTTGAAAAGCAACAGTATATGCTGGTGCGTTTGCCATCTCAGTTGCTAGTCTTGCTTCTATTGCAGTTCTTATCTCGTTGATTGTATTCATAATGATCTAAGCTCCTTCATCATATTTCTTTCAGTTTGTTCAATAAGTCTTGTCGCCCAATCTTTTGGAATCTCTTTGCCTTCTGCCGTTGTTAGTTGATAACCATTTTTCCAGGTAGGTGGTAGGTTTGTGCCAAAGGTTACTGGTTCTGCATATTCTAAATTGTTTATAAGGTCAGATTCCAAATTTGATACTTTTCTAATTTTCCATCTATTTCTCATTATGCCTTCTCTAATCGGTACATCTTGCCCCTTCAACTTAGTGAGAAGATTTGCTGCCCCAAAATCTACAACTTCTTCTATAACATCTTCAGCATAGTTGCCAATTCCGTCTAGTCTTAATTTTTTTACAGCCATTATGACCTCACAAATAATGTAAAAGTAACTGCAACTCCAGAAGCCTCTTCTGAATCTACTTGTATTATTTGATGAACGACATTACTTATCAAGACCTTATCTTTTGTTGTTGGTGTTGAGGTAACATCTTTTGCAGCAAATAAAACACGTTTATCCTGTTGGTTTATAAGATCATTTACCTCTGATCTAGAAACATCATCAACTAAAGCCTTTACAGTGACATCTGTATTGCTTTCAGAAACCGCACCAGTAGATGTATTGTAACTTCCGACTGTTACAAATCTTATTACTACATCGCTGCCAGTGGCCTTTAATATCCCTGGTACTGCTTTTTTTAATGCGTTTCCTAAACTTGGCATCAGATCAGATAAGCAATAACAGTACCACTATCAAGTTTTACGCTGGTGATAACTCCCTCGATGGCAGTGTTTGATTTAAACTGCAAACCAGTTAAATCTCCTGTTATGTTTTCAGCTACAAGAGTATTGATAACTGAATCTTGTAATGCTTTTATGCAGCCAAAACGACCAGTATGTGCTGCTGTGTCATTAATAATTTTTGCTGCTGGGTAGTAAGTCATTTTAACTCCTTTTGATTGCTACGTTTCCTGGTCCACTTATTCGTAAGCCAGTAAAATAGCGTTCAAATAGTGGTGGT
>VTLG01016653.1_pt1 | contig 21197 bp, 24 predicted proteins | sample 4694571 | NCBI WGS metagenome assembly VTLG01 (sample SAMN12604809, study PRJNA352737) | marine metagenome | biome: ENVO:00000447; feature: ENVO:00000209|ENVO:00000569|ENVO:01000036; material: ENVO:00002151; isolation source: viral sequences binned using virsorter ... | reverse complement strand
GAAGAACTTGCAGTATCAGAATTTTGTGCTGTTACTGTATAAGAATCCAGTTTAATATTTCCTATCGTTGTATATGTTCCATTAATATTTGAATGGGCAATACCATTATGAGCACCAGATGTTACTCCTGCAATCGTAACATTATTTGATGTACTATGCATTCCATGGTTTCTATGATTAACAGTTATAACTGCTGAACCACTTGTTGTTGTAATAGGATTATTTTTCGCTAACGATTTAACTGGCAACTCATCATTAACAAGATAAACATTTCCATAAGTATTAACTGTAAATGCCGCACGATTCAAAACAAACTTAACATCTTCATTCTGTTCTGCTGTCCAAGTACCACCATTTTGTGATTTAAACATACTACTTAAATTAGGTTGTTTTGAAATTAATCGTGAACCATCTAATGTTTTCTGTCCTAGTCTTGCAGTATAAACTGTATATTCATCCGTCATACAAGGCATTACAAAACAATATTCAGTTTCAGGTTGTAAAAATACAGGACTTGGAAAAGTAAATGTTGTTGCTACACTTGCATCCGTAGATGTACTAATATCAGCAGCTGCTTTTGTTATTTGGCCAAATGGTATCACCGTAGTTGTTGGATAACCATTCGTCATTGTTCGTATTTGCATGGTAACAGGTTGAACAGAAGATTTATTAGAAAAATATACATCAATACTGGTAACAAAAATACCATTTGGATCATCAACAAAAAATGCTTGAGCAACAGGATCTCCTCGTGGATCATTCCGCCTGTCATTAGGAGGAGAAAATTGCCAGTTTCGTGTACTAACCGTTCTTGTTCCACTTCTTGATATACTCGTTGATTGACTTTCAGTTGTTCTTGTTATTTGTGCTTCTCTTGTTGAGGTAACCGTTGCTTGAACTTGTTGCACTAAACCTTTTGCTGTATAATCTGTTTCAGCGGATGTAAAAACATCTCCTGTTAAACTGTTTGTTGAATTACTTGTTAGACGAAATGCTCTTTTTCCTGTTCTCCAACGAGGTTTTGAATTATCTGTTGGATCAGGAATTGCAAATGTTCCTGAACAACTGCCAACTGAATCTGTTGTCAAAGCTGCACCAGCAGTACTACCTGTCGGAGTTACATAAGTTGAAACATCAATACCATCAAAGAAAGGATATACCCTTGTGTCAGGTTTCATAGCATCAGCAGTAAAAGTAATAGATTTTTGTCTTATAAATGAAGCAAACGCAACATTTAAAACCCTATCACCAAAACTTTGTTGAATTGTCCTTGGAACCATTGTTGTTCTAATACCAGAGCGTGTTCGTGTTCCTGATTCTGTCCAATTTGCCATGGTGGATTGTGACCTGTTCCAATTATTCCCTTGTTGTACTTGTGTTTCCCAAGTATTAGTGTCAACCCGATTACCTGACCAGTTATCATTCCAGTTATTCCAAACTGTTCCTAAATTAAGGTCTATGATTCCTGCATTATTTAATTCTGTAATTGTATCAAATGGACCAGGTAAATCAATGAGCATATCAGGTTGTCTTTCAGTTTCCATCCATTCATCTATTTCAGGATCTAAAACTAACTCTCCAACATATGGAATAGTATCATAAGGATTTAAATTAACAGTTGTACTTGCATAAGGTTGAGTAATATAAGCAGTAGAAGTATATGGTAAAGTAATTAAGTCACCAGTCTTTTGATAACCATTTGTTGTTCTAACCGCATCCGTAACTGTTGTGCTTAATGCAGAAGTTGATTCCACAAGATTAATATTATCTTGATGAAACGCTGGGCGTAATTCACCTTTTCCCATATCCATCGAACAACCATAATCACTATCGGAGACATCAGCAATACCATGACCTGTAAAATTATCTACAATGATACCATTTTTAAATCTATCAAGACCATCAGCATCCTGTATTTGCATAGTTTGAGCATTTGCTTCCAATAAAGATAATTGGGAATAATATTCAACATTTTGGATTCTTTTATGTAGATTGCCAATATCTCTCATAGTATATCGTCTGTTATCAATTGGTTCAATAATAATATCGGTTGTGTTAAAAGTATATGGAGGAATAGTTAAATTATACAAAAGCATAGCATCCTGTAAACCTTCCGGCCATGTAGGATTTAATGATGAAGCACCTTCAACTATTTTAAATATTCCACCTGATGTCATATAGATTTTATCTCTACGAGCTAAATAATATTCCAAATCAGCAGTAACATCCGTATTGACTTTCATTACCTCAATAGTTGAGTTTCCAGTTCCATCATATGACCTATCAACACCGCCTGAATTTATTGTCGAAGCGTCATCAACTCTTGGTCTAAAGTCTAAGCAATCTCTTAATTCAAATTTTTCTCCAGTAACATCCGAAGTATAACTTGGAATATCTCCATAATCAATACCTGAATAACTATCTACATCAAAGAAATTTCCAGCACCGTGTGAAAAATAACTGTATGTAATCAATAATCGTCCTGTTGGTGCTTGAGCACCTGATTTTCTTACAAGTCGGGACACATCATAGAAGTTATCTCTTTGTCCTGTATCTAAATCAAATCTATTGGTAACATCCGTATCACTTGTAGTTGCATTTGTACTAAAATCTGCTGCCATATGAACTGTATCTACAGCATATACATCAGCATATCCTATTTTAATATTTGTTGCTTGACAAAGTGCTTGAGTTGAAATTTGTGCTGTCTGTGCTGTATTTGCAGTTTTGGTTTTTGACCCTGCAACAGAAGCTGAAATAGTTGCAAGAATTTTTAACTTATGTCCATTCCAACCACTTCCTAAATCAATCGCAACAGTTTTACCTGTTGGTGAACCACCAAGTGTGAAATCACCTGCACTTCCTAAAGTTACAACATCGCCAACCGCACCAGTTCCACCAGAACCTGTTGACATAACTGAAATAGTAAAGTCTGTATCAGAATGAGCAACAAAAACTTCATTTGTTCCTGCTGTTAGTGTTGCAGTTCCAGAACTTGAAAGGGTTGTAACAAATTGCCTACGAATTTTATGACTCGTATCACTAACACCACTATTATCAGTTGTCTTTAATGTCTTAACAACATTATAAGGTAATTTAAATAAAGATATATTCTTTTTATTGTCTTGTAATTTTGTTCTCTTACGAATGACACTTACTTTTGTGGAAACATCTGAACCACCTAAAGCAGCAGTAATTTCTAATTGTGTATCCGAACTAATACTTTTTACAACTTTTGTAACCGCTGTATTAGCATCATCTGTCCAAGTAATATGGTCACCAATTCTTAATTCACTTGTAAATCGTGTTCCAAATCCATAAATAACTTTGGCACTATTAGCACCTGAAATTGTTCCTGTTAATGTTTTTTGGTCGCCATATGTTGAAGTTAAATCAACATCAGCAGTAAAGACAGGACTTCCTGCCATGGAAATACCGTGAACTTGTGTGAAATCCTTTTGTTCAAATCCTTTACATCTTAAAGCACTATATTGAATTGTTCCTGTTCTTGAATTAGTTGGTGCAGTAATTGTTTCTCCATCGCTAAATGTTCCTTTTACATTTGAAAGAACTACAACATCGTGCTTTGCAACACCACCCGAGCCTGAAAAAGAACTGTATCCAGAACCATTAACCGTTGCAGGTTGTGTTCCTGAATCACCAATTGCAGAAGTTGCTGCTTGATACAATTCAAATGTTGTTGCCGTTGGATTTTTAGCAGTCCAAGTTGCATTAATATCTGTTATGCCTGAAACACCTGAAATAGTTACTTGTTGACCTTCTTTAAATTTATGTCCACCCGAACAAGTTACCACAACAGGATTAGCAGAAGTTGCACCTGTGATTGTAGATGCTGTTCCTGCAGGATCATTTGTTGTAATACTTTCAACAACACCTGTTGCACCTGAAGTTCCACCAGTTAATGTATCACCAGCTGTTATTGCACCTGACATACCACCCACACAGTTAATGTGAGCAAACATTTCTACATCAAACAAATAATGCTTAAATGTATTTGTTGTTACACCTGAAGTTGATAAGAAAACTGTTGAAGCTGTTCCTGCATTATATTCTATTGCTTTACTTAATGCACGACCAATTTGGAAAACAGAACCAGTACTATCAGTATGAGCAGTTCCTCTTGTATGAACCGTATCTTGTAATTTTAATGTCTTGTATGCTGCAGTTTCTCCACTAACAAACCCAACATCTGGTGTGTTATATAAACTTGTTATATTAACATATGAACCAATATCAAATCGTGTTATAGAACCACTAGCAGTATCAAATGTTCTTGCTTTGTTAGAATCAATATAAGTTGTGCCGTGTTTTGCAATTTCATATCCTTTGACATATGCTTTTCCTTGAGAAAGTCCCAATGCTAATAAAGCTTCAGAAGCAGTATTATCATTGGCTGTTGTTGCACCTGAAGCATAAATGCCTCGATTTGTTCCATCAATTAAATTTTCTCTTATATCTAATTCAAAATTATTAACAGTATAATCACCACTTTCATCAAATGTTCTTCTTGCCATAGTATCTTCTAAAATAGCATATTCTGTAGTTTCAACTTTCTTTTTTACAGCACCATTTTCCACTCTCAATAATTCAATAAAACTAGAATCAGCAGTTGATGTTAATGATAATTTTGCAAGTGTTAAATCAATCTTAAATCTATGAGCACCAGTTGCATTGACATTTGAGGAACCAGTCGCATTATCCAATAAAGATGTATCATCGGTTGATGTTTCAAAAGTTTCAACAATTGTTAATCCAACTCTATAACTTGGAATATTTGTATATTTGTCTAATACTAAACTTTGAGTAGCTACAGAAACATGGAATCCATTAATATAATATACTCCAGCATCTATATGAGCAGCAGAACCTGTTGCTGTCGTATTGACAACAGCAGTCATAGCATCTGCATGGCCACTCGTTATTGTTTCTCCATCTGTAAATGTGTTAGAAACATTATCTGTACCACTACCCTTGTATTTAATAAAAAGAGTATCTGGATCTGTACCATCCGTTGCAACATAACCAACAACATCAGCTTTCACACCAGATGTTCCGCCAGTTAATGTATTACTATTAAAATTTGCTAATGTTCCTGTGTTAGAAGTTAATTTAATCGCATAATAATTTGTATCTAAACTAATTTGACCAGGAATAACCATTGCACCTTGTTTGAAAAGGTGGTCTCCCATTCTTTCAAGTTGATTTTGAAGAATACTTTGTTGTGTGGTTAATTCCCTTGCCTGAACTGCATATCCTGGTCGGTAAAGAACTCGATGGAATTTTTTACTTTCAGTATAATCGTCATAATAGGGACTAACATTAAAATCAGTTTTTGATGGCATTATTTTCCCTTACCTTAAAATTCTATAATCAATTTTATATTTTCTGTTTGATCCGCAGCTCTCGCTATCGGACTTCGTTGTTCAATATAAATTATATCTCCTGAATCTGGTTGAATTTCTGAATTTGCATAACCAGAAGTTAAAGCAACACTATTAACAGTTGATGTACTTGAACTAGGAGATAAAGTTGCACTTGAACTTTGTCCTGTTATTGTGTTTGTTCCACTAAATGCTGTTGCATTACCATTACTATCTGTTCCTACATCAGGAAATCTTGTTTGTACATAATGCAATAATTTATTTGTAGCATCCCATTCAACAACTTTTCCAACTGCTCCTGTTGTTGCTTGATTAATTTCCTCATCAGCAGTAAATGTTCCAGATGAAGAAGAACCGTGAGCAACTTTAACATTTCTTAATGTAGTCGCACTTGAAACTGTTGTCGTTCCAAAGTTGGTTGGATCCCTCACAACACCAATTCGTCTGAAATCATTTGATACTGTAATATCAGATGTTCCTTCCAAACCAGTAAGTGATTTATTCAACATTACAAAATATCCGCCTAATTCTTTCACAGCATTGTATCCATGACCACCTTTAGGAGGAATAATAACTTTCAGATTACATCCTGATCCGCCACCAGCAGCATTTGTTCCTGAAACAACATCAGCACTTCTAATATAAGCATAAGTGTATCCTGTTCCTGCAGTTGTAACTGTAACCGCTGAAATTGCACCAGAAGCAATTGTACAAGAGCAAACTCCACCAGAACCATCACCTCGAATTGGGATTCCTGTAATTGTTGAACCAGATGATAAAGTATAAGATGAACCACCAGCAACAACAACAACTGTATCTAACGCACCATCTACGGCAGCAGCAGAAACGGTAGAATCAGTTGAAACATGGATAAAGTCTGTTGATTTGAAATTGATTGCTTCAGCAGCAGTTAATGAATACATATATTTCCATTTGTATCCATCTGCAAGTGTAGCGATTGAGTTTGATGTAGAAGTTGGTTCAGTAGTTGACGCTGTGTTAGCATCATTCCATATACATTTATATACATCATTATTACTATTAACTACATGGAAAGTAGCGTCAAAAAGATTTGTTGCACCACTATTTGCAGCTGCTCCAGTTGCAATATCGTGGCTGTAATAGTCGTAAGTAGTTCCTGTTGTCCAATCCCGTCTTGGTATTACATATGATACATCGGTTGAAGCGATTTTCTTCATTCCAATCATATCATCCCAAGCATAAAATTCTGCACCCATTGTATCATAAGGTGTAGGAGGAGCTGAATCAGTTCCTTCTACTACTGATACTCCTTGGGGATCAACATCCGTCGCCCAAGCGTGTGGTCGACCTATGAACAAATAATATATCGTAGCAGACGATTCTGAAAATGATTCAACGAACTGCTCGGCATTATTTATCCTGAATTTGTTTGTTATAATTGCTGCCATTGTTTTAATCCCATTAATTTAGAGTTATTTTTCTGTTTCTCTCTATTATTTATAAACTATTTATAAACATTTATGTAGGGTATTGAATCACCTCACATGGAAATGCTATATTAGTCTTTACTTTCAAGTTTGATGTTGTTCCCAAAATATCGCTAATTCGTATTGTTTCTCCATCAACACTTGTATTGTTTGTTCCTATAAATCGCAAATCATCCCACGGTAATGAGCCAAAAGATTGTGCTTCTTCTGTATTCAATAAATTTCCATCTTCTAATAATATTTCACCTTTTCCAGAACCTGTTCCCTTTTCTAACTGTATACCATCACTTGGACTATATGCAGTAAATCTGTAAGTATTAAGTGTTCCCAAACTAGGACCTGCATAAGCATATCCTAAATGAACTGTAGTATCTCTTGCGGTTATGTCCCAATTTGCTCTTCTTGTTTTTTCTAATTCGATTGTAGTTTCTGGATATAAATTCAATTCTTTTGTAGATGATGTATATGGTGCTACATAAGCATTATGTGGTTCAACACCAATTCCTGTTCTTGCCAATAATGAACTTCGTTTTGTTTTTCCATCTAATTCAACACCATTACTCATATTTAACAATCCAACACCTGTTCGTCTTCCAAAGATAGTTGAGAATAATGTATTAACAACACTAAAGATTGGAGCGTCTGAAGCACCAGAAACAATACCTGCAACAGGAGATGATATCTGCCCACTTACCAATGTTGCAATATTCACTTCACCAGTTACATAGAAACCAGATGGGTGCATAGCTCGTTTAAATGCATCCCTCCATTTATTAATACTTGAAGCAACTCTTATCACATAAGAATAATCTTGATAATATAAACTATCTTGAATCTTTTTAGAACTTTCAGAAAGCCATCCATCCTGATTAACATATTTTCCTGCTGTTGCAATATTCGTACCAATAGTAGTTGTTCCTGTTACTGTATCTGCCTTTGCAATAATTGCTGTTTGACTACCAGATGTTGTAATCGTATCTCCAACTTCTAATTCACTTGTTGTTGCTGTATATTTTAAAAGGGGTGCTGTATAATCAACAACTGTTCCTGTTGCACCACTTACATTACTGGAAAAAGTTTCATCAGCACTTATGGCACCTGAAACAGTTTTAAGAACAGCATATTTTGGAAATGCTAAAGTTGGTGCGGATGTATAATTAATTCCATGTTCAACAATACTTAATGATGTTGCTCGTCCTATATCTTTTCCAAAAGGTATTAATGTTGCATTTGTACCAGGAAATACTGCTTCATCCACAAGTAAACCACCTGTTTCTAATTCAATACGACCTGCACCATCATTATTATCATCCGTTGCATCCTGCAACTCAATAAATCTATCACCTGAAATAGTTGCAGTTGGTAAAGATGTGTATCCAGAACCACTTGCAATCATTCGTATATCTGTAATTTCACCAGAGTGAGTTCCAATTTCTTGAACAATTTTATTTCCATCATAACCATCAGCAACAGTTGTTTCACTTTCTAAAACAATATGGTCAGTTGCTTCCATATCATATGGAATATCAACACCAGAATCCTGCATTAAAATATAAGAACGGTTACCATCAGCATCTGCTTCAGATAAAAGTTGCCCACTATCATCCTCTAATTGTATTTCACTTCTGATTAATTGGTCTACTGTTAATTCGTTTAAAAGTTTTCCACCTTCAGCAGCTTCTAATAAAATATCACCAGAGCCACTACCTGTAATTGTTCCAGTTTCTAATTCCACATGGGTTGCAAGACTTCCAGTTTCTGGAGCAAATCCTCCACCAACAATTGAAACTTTTGCTTCAGCAGTTCCTGAACTAAAAGTTAAAGTATCACCTGCAACATAATTCTGTCCACCAGCATTTACAATAACTTCATCAACTCCTGAACCACTAATATCTCCAACTTGAACACGAGCACCTGCACCTGCACCCCCACTTATTGTTGCTTCATCACCAACTGTTAAAGTATGTCCATCATTTGTAATCGTTGCAGTTGATAATGCAGAAGCAATTATCATCTTTATGGAAGTTTCATCATCGGCATTATGTGTACCACTTAAAACTTCACCCCTTACAAATGTTCCTGTTGTTGTATCTGAATGAATTCCCATTTCAATAATTGTTACAGCACCTTCTTGATACTTGGTAACATTCTCAACAATCGCTGTTGCTAAATTAACATCATCATCAGCAGGATCATTTGCTTGTGTAATCGTTTGTCCAATTAGATTGATTGGATCATCAACTGATTGTGCTGCCGTTTGTGTACAACGAATAAAATTATCTGTAGACCATTGTCCATCCGATACTCGTAACATATCATCTGTTGGTGTATAAACTTCAGCATTTTCATTTAATAACATTCTGAAAAATGCTTTATGAGCTCTTGCTGTTCCTTTTGCTCGATATAATGATTTTACATTTTTAATTAATTTTCTTAAATTTAAACTAGCAGTTGTATTTTTTGGAATTGTATTTAAAAACTCATCTTTCATTTGAGAAAGAAAATCACTTATTGTATGGTCAGGATCTGAATAATTTAAAAGTTGTTGGATATTTTCAACAGGATTAGCTCGATATTTTGCTACCTTAGCAGTTGCACCTGATGTTGCACCAGTTACAGTTTCTCCAGTAATGAAACCATTATTTGTTGTTATGAATAATCGTGTATTTGCTATATCTTCTGTTATAATTTCTGAAATTGCACCAGATGTTCCACCTGTAATTGTTTCACCTTTTACAAATGCACTTCCAAAAGTATTTTCTTCCTGGACAACTTTTGATCCTTTATCTGTACCAGTTGCATCCGTTTGGTCAAATAAAAGATGACTAATAGTTGCCGTTTCTGTTTCTAATAGAATTTGGTCAATGTCTGTAATTGTATCTAATTGTAATTCAGCAGATTCCATAAACAAATAATATGCTTTAAGGAACTCCAAGAATTTTGGATGGTCCGATAAAACATATTCAGGAACCTGCTGTTTTACTAGGGAGGATAGTTTTCTTTTATGTGATTTTTTAAATGTAGTCATAGTTACCCATTATGATGAATAACTGCTGCTAGTTGTATAAGATGTTCCTGCTTGTGAAGAACCACTTTCAATCGCATCCACTTCACCAGTTATAGTTGAATTTGCTGTGTCTATTTGTAAGACCTGGTTTCTCACAGGTACAATATCATTTGAATTTGGTATAACAAAAACTCTCACAACGGTACTTGTTGCACCATCAACATTTGAAACACTTGTTAAATGAGCAGCTGTCAATATTATTTCTCCAGTTGAATAATTGATTGTACCATAAGTTGAATCTGTATAAGTACGAACACCACTTACCAAATAATATACTCGTATATTACCTGCACCGTCATCATCAAGGAAATGTTCATTTGTAGAACCATTAATTTTAAATCCAGTTGAAGAAACAATACCACCTGCACTTGCATTATGTCCACTATGTGGATTATAAAATGCATTATTGTATGAAATTGTATATTTTAATGCAGAATTTAATGTCGGGGTAAAAGTCTTATACATTTTAACTGTGGTTACATTAGATAAAATAGATGAATCTGTAGCATCAATATTTTTACCTAAAGCAGAATGTCTAAACATACCAGTAAAGTTTTGTAGTGTATCTGTATTATAACTTGAAATAGTTGATAACACATTTGTTTGAAGGGTTGTAACATCTTTTGTAGTCAAAGAAGAATTAAATTTAAAACTTGTATTAGTTGTAAGATAAGTTGTTTCAGGATCAATGATTGTTGGAGTTACAGAAGCAACAGCATATCGCTTTAAACTTGTAACAATAGATTCTTTTGTTGCAACGGTTAAGTTTGCACCTGATTTTGCTTTGATTGAAATATACACTTTGCCATAGTTAGGAGTTGAATGGTCTTCCCCACCCCATACTTGGACAGCTTGTGCATTTGCATATAAACTTTTTACCAATGTTTTGTAATCATCAGCTGTAACTGCTCTGTCTTGAGCAGAATAATCTCTTGGTGCATTGTATTTTATTGAAGAAATACTTTCTGGTCCTGTTCCGCCACTTGCATTACTATTTGTTGTAATGGTTACATCTGAAAAACCACCAATATTTCCTGACAATGCAAAAGTGGATGCACCATTAGCAGCATCCCGATTTGTCACCACATATTCCAAAATAACAATATTGCCATCTTCAATTGCTTTACCTAAAACGCCATCACCAAAATAAACTTCAAATTTTTGATTTTCAATTTCTTGCAAAAAGAAAACTTTTGATGTATCATCTAATTCTGTAATACCAGTTGCTTTTTTATAAACTGCTGTTGTTGAATCAGAGGAAGAATTTTGTATCTTAACTGTTAATGTAGTTGTATCAGTATTATCATTAGGAATAATGAATCGTTGTTCCGTATCAGTAGTATCAACCGTATATTTAAAAGTCAATAATGACCCCTCATATAATTTTACGGAACTGAAAGTATAAACACCATCAATAGGTGCAATGCTCACATCAGCATTATTAACAAAAGTATAAGATTGACTATTAACTGTAGTTGTAAATTTTGTGCCCCTTGTCATAGTTAAGGAAGTACCAGTTGCATTATTAACAACAGCTTTAATATCTGCCGTAGAAGCAGTTGCACTTGTTGGAGTATAACCAACTGCCTTTGCTAATGAAACAACACTTGACCTTAAATCAGCACTATCCAAAAACATTTCATTTGCCAGCATATTTGCATTGTAGCCAAGATAGTGAGTATTATAGGCAAGAACATCAAGGAGAACGGACATACCAGAACCTTCAAAATCATAATCTGAAAATTCAGTTTGGCTTGAAAGGTATGTTTTTAAATTCGCTTTAATAGCGTCAAAATCTAATTCTGATATATCTAGTTTAGTTGCCATTTATCTTAATCTCTCTAAAAAGTTTTCTACTACTACTGGTTCAGGATGATTTAACACATAAAAAGAAATTGTTGCTAAATATCCATTTCTATCATAAGATGGTTGAGCATTTACTTGCACCAACCGAACTCTTGGTTCATAATTTCTGATTAGTAATTCAATTTGTTTTGAAATAAGATGATTCATTTGAGGAGTTAAATTTTCAAACAACATCGCTCTCAAATTTGACCCTATTTCAGGATGGAAAGGTTTTTCGTAATGATTTGTATTAATAAGGTTCCGCACACTTCTTTTTACTGCTTCAACATCTGTGATTTTTTGAATATCTTTCGTTACAGTATTTTTCTCAAAATTAAGATTCAAGTCCTTGTAAATCCTAGAACTTCTTGTACTCTCATTTGATTGTGTGGCGTCATACCTTGACATTAGTAAAATCTCTCCCTTATAATACTATTTATACTAAATTATCCAATATTTACATCAGAAGATCCACCAGTCCTTGTATGTGTGCAAGTATCAGCGTCACCTTCACTATTAACAGGAATCCCACCTGCATTAACAGTTGAACTACCATTCGCAGTATCCCATTGATTTGTAGCGTGAACTCCTATACCGTGTCCTGTTCCTTTTGAACCATTAACAGCAAGAACTTTACTATTTACATAAACAGTAGATTGAGGTATTGTAGTAATTGTACCTCCGCCTGTATTAGCGTCTCCCATCCTATGAGCTTTATTTCCCATTATTTTTTAGTTTTGCCTTTTTTAACTTTTTTAGTTACTTTTTTAGCAGTTGCTTTTGCTTTAGTTCCTGCCTTTTTAGTTTCCTTTTTGGTTTTTTTCCATAGTGAATCAAAAAATCCCATTTTGTCTACTCCTTATTTAATTTCACCTCGTTCATTCAAGATGATTCTATTATCTAAATGTGCTGCTTGAACTTCCTCTTTATTTTGACCGTGATATCTAACTGCATATTTATTTTCAACTAACCATTCGTTTAAATTAACACCGTCAGCACTAATTGTACCTAATATTCTACCAAATTTACCTTTTTCGTCCTTTTCGGTAAGAATCTTAACTTCGGCTGCTTCATCAATTTTATCTTTTAACTTTTGTTTAGCTAATAAACCATATGGTTTTTCATCTTTATCACTTGTCCGACTTTCTGGTGTATCAATTCCCTTTAATCGGACAACCTCACCGTGTTGCCAAATACCGAAACCCAAGTCCAAATCACATTTAATGGTATCGCCATCTACCACTTTTGTGATTTTACATCTATATTCATACATAGAACTATTTATAAGAATTTTTTGGGTTGACAAAAGCCTTAAAATTTAGTATAATAGTAGTATGGATGAAGATAAATTAATAATGATAGAAACACAAACGGATTTAATGCAATTATTGTCAAAATATCCGAATCACAGTTTGCAGGCGCTAGCTATGTGTCTTAAAACAATTGTGGATTGTTATGTGTTGAGTTTGGGAGAAGAAGGAACGGTAAAAATGTTAGAAACCGTTGCCGATTCGGTAAATGACGGAAATCATAGTCAAAATTTACCGAAAATTCCGAAAAGTCAACTAAATTAGTCGCAGAAAACAGTCATTTTTTCTAAAAAATCGCAGAAAATCGGGGATTTTCGGAATATCTGAAAAAAATGGATATTTCGCAGAAAATAAGGGTTTTTTTAGTCCGATTTTGCTTGTATTCGACCCCAAATAGTGTTAGCTTATAATTATGAAAATCGAAAAAAGCCAAATAATCAAAGATTTAATGAATATTCAAAAAAATCCACATACTAATAATATTGTGAATTGTAAAATTGATACATTAATCAATAAATTGATACAAACCGATTCTATAGAATGTGTTTTTTCTAAAGAATCATATTTAAGAAGTAATTTAGAAAATAAAACTGTATTGTCACCTACAAATGACTTTGCATTTTATCACTTTGTAAAGGAAACTGCATAATTATGGGTAAAGTAAAAAATATGGCGTGGGATAGTGCCTCAAAATTTCTATCTAAAATAGAGGATGATGTAATCTCTCAAAAAATTACAAAAGATGAAGCATTAACAAAAATGCAAAATTCCAATGAAATGTTATCATTGGAAGGTATCAATTCAAAATCTGATGCCGAAGAATGGTTAGATTCCATTCATATCAATAATACCTTACTTGAAACAGGAGAAACAGCAATTTATATGGATTTAAATGACGGACCTCCAGTAGAAGATGTAATTGATAATATGAAAGAAACAAATTTAAACTTATGGGGAGAAAATGAGTAAAATATTAGTAAATATCAATAAACAAATTTCATTATTAAATAATAGTGAAATCAATTCTGTAATCCAAATGATTAAAAATCGTAGAACGGAATTAAATATGGTTGCAGGTTCCAAATTATCTGTTGGACAAAAAGTACAATTTTCAGGCCGCGGAAAAACTGTAAAAGGTAGACTTACAAAAATCAATCTAAAAACTGCTGTCGTTTCTGAAAGTAATTCACCAAACAAATGGAAAGTATCAATCAGTATGTTAGAGGCCGCATAATATGGATAATAGAAAAATAGCATTAGCAGATTATTTAAGTCCTTCAAATGAAGAAAGTATCTCAAAAAATATACCGATGAAATATCTTGATATAATCAAATCAAATTTTCCAGGTGTATTCAGATATAGATATCGTGGCCCTAGTAATCCAAATTATAACAGACCACAATCTTACTGTTTAATGGATCAAGCAACATCATTTGCTGTATATGAAAGAAATCCTAGATAATGATAATTAAAGTAGGAGATAAAGTAGAAATTAAAAGAGGATTTAATCCTCTTTTAAGGGATGGTATAATTAAAGATATTAATATTTCAACAAATGCAGAAACCGATCCTGCTGGGGAAAATGGTCCAAGTGTTAAAGAATTAAATTTAAGTTTAAACTATGCAGGTTCAATAACCTACGAAGATGTTACCTTTGGACAAAACGGTGATATGCATTGGGCATACTTTGGACAGATAAAACAAAATGTATAAAATTATAAAAGAATTAGAATCAGACAATTCAAGATTAGCAAAAGAAGCAATCTTGTATAGAGAATTATCAAAAGACAATCAAACTTTATTTTACGGTTTTCAAATTGCATTAGATAAACTTGTAACCTTTGGGGTGAAACAAGTCCCTGAAAGTTTTGGAGATGGACCAGGATTATCATACGGAACATTTTTTATGGAATGTGCCGAACCACTTGCAAATAGAACTCTAACAGGACACGCTGCAAGGGATAGAATTATTGAAACAATGAATAAAGCAAAAAAAGATGAATGGAATTATTGGTATAGAAGAATTTTGCTTAAAGACTTTAAATGTGGCGTTTCTGAAAGTACAGTAAATGCCTGTGTGAAGAAATCGAAAAAATCAAAATATAAAGTGCCTGTATTTAAATGTATGTTGGCAAAAGATTCAAAAGGCCACGAAAAAAAATTAGTAGGCGAAAAACTGATAGATTATAAACTAGATGGCGTTAGGGTTGTGACCATTGTTAACCCAATTTCAAAAACAGTAAAACAATATAGTAGGAACGGAAAAGAATTTCACAATTTTGGACATATTACAAAACACATTGAGGAATTTCTTATTCATTTTAAAGAACCAATCGTTATTGATGGTGAAATGGTTTCTCATTCATTTCAGGAATTGATGAAACAAGTCCAAAGAAAAACAGATGTAAATGCTCAGGATGCCAAATATGCAATATTTGATGTTCTACCATTATCAGAATTTAAAAATGGCGTATCAAAATTAAGTTGTGAAAAAAGACATAAAGATTTAGAAGTATTAGGAAGAATTATTAGTGGCTATGATAAAAGTATATTTGTAGTTGAAAAAGAAAAAGTTAATTTAGATACAAAAGAAGGTCAAAAGAAATTTGCACAAATAAATAAAACTGCTTTAGAAAAAGGTTTTGAAGGTGTAATGATTAAAGATCCTGATGGATTATATGAATGTAAAAGAAGTGCTTTAATGTTAAAGATGAAACCTTTTATTGAAGTATCACTAGAAGTAAAAGATGTTGAGGAAGGAACTGGAAAATACGAAGGTACTTTAGGGGCGTTAGTTTGTGAAGGTACCGATACAGGCAAATTTATTAAAGTAAATGTTGGTAGTGGAATAACAGACGAACAAAGGGATGAGTTTTGGAAACAGAAAAAAGACATTATCGGAAACATTGTTGAAATCCGAGCAGATGTTATTTCAAAAAATCAGGATGACGACCACTACAGTTTACGATTCCCAAGATTTTTAAGTTTTAGAGGTTTTGCAAAAGGAGAAAAAGTATAGTGGGATATCCAAAGAAACATAGAGGCAGAAGAAAACGAGGATCGAAGTATCGTAGACAAAAAAGAAAAATGAGAAGAAAGGCGAGAGGTAAATAATGGAATTATTTTATGTTTATAATAACAAAGCAAAAAGAATTGAAGTAGGCGGATTTAAAGATAAGAAATCTGCTAAAGTAAAAAGAAACGAACTAAACAAACCATTGTTGGAAAAATACACTAAAACAAATAAACCGAAAAAAGATTCAATGCCACCATACATTGTCAAGAAAGGAAAAGACCATATACATTATGATTGATTATAAATTTAAAGAAAATGAAATTTTAAAAGATGTTAAAAAATACATTGATGATACTTACTCATCACATTATGCTAAAAGTTGTAAACAAGCAACTGAAAATATTATTGACCAAGGATACGGAACTGGATTCTGTATGGGCAATATATTAAAGTATGCCCAACGATACGGCAAGAAAGAAGGTCATAACAAAAAAGACCTATTAAAAGTTATTCATTATGCCGTTATTCAACTATCCCAAGACCATTATTAAAATTTAGAAATAAATCTTGCAATCGGATGAATGAAAGGCAATAAAGCTATTGCCATCAAAAGATTGACACCAGTATGAACCATCGCAATATGCCTTGTTGTTCCTGAAGGAAATCCATTAGATACAAAAGCACCTGCTAACCAAATCGTTCCTGTTGTTCCGATGTTTGCACCTAATATAGCAGCAATAGCGGAAGGCAACGGAAGTGCTCCACTAGCAACTAAAGCCACAATTGTTGTTGTTGAGAGTGAACTGGATTGCCATAATAAAGTCATTACAATACCACCTAGAAACATCCACATTGGATTATGAATAAAAAATTCCAGATGTTCTAGTTTTCCCATAGACTTCATTCCACCAGAAAACATTTTTAATCCGACATAAAAGATAACGAGACCTAGGAGTGCTTGAAAGATTGGATTTGTGGTGAGACCGTTCATTTGTATCCTTTTATAAAAAAGGCGAGTTAGACTCGCCTTTGAATATTCTATTATTGGGGTAAATCACCCTCAATGCCTTGAACATAAAAATTCATACCTGCAAGTAATCCATCGTCTGCAACCGCACCAGCAGGAACTACTAATTCTCCTGCTTGATTATAAATCGGTCCTGTAAATGAATGTACTGCACCTGATGTTAAGTCCTTTTGCAATTTGATTGCTTCAAACTTTGTATCAGGATCCATATTTCTATATCTTGACATTTTCACCATTCCTTTATCTAAACCCCACCAAGTGTCTTGACTTTCCCAATTACCATTTGCAACAGCATCTGCTCTTGCAATATAATAGGAAGACCAATCATCAATGATTGCTGTCATATGAGCATTAGGACAAAATGCTTCTTGGTCACTTGCTTGACCAAAAGCTTTCACACCCATTTCTTCTGCAACTTGGCATGGAGCGTAAGTATCAGTATGCTGAACAATTATATCTGCACCTTGACTAATCAAGATTTTTGCAGCGTCAGCTTCTTTACCTGGATCGTACCAAGTAAATGCCCAAATAATTTTTATTTCAATATCTGGATTAACTTTACTTGCTGCCAAATAAAATGCATTGATACCTCTTATAACTTCAGGAATAGGAAATGAAGCAATATAGCCAACTATGTTTGATTTAGTTTCCTTACCTGCAATATGTCCTATGATGGTACGACCTTCATAAAATCTAGCAGAATAAGTTGAAACATTGTCAGCTCTTTTATAGCCAGTAGCGTGTTCAAATTTTATATTGGGATAATCTTTTGCTACTTCTAATGTTTGATCCATATAGTTGAAAGATGTTGTGAAAATTAAATCGTGTCCTGAATCTGCTAATTTTCTAATAGCACGGACAGCGTCTGCATTTTCTGGTACACCTTCGATATATGTTGTTTTAAAACCCAATTCATTTACGATTGCTTGACGACCTTGGTCGTGCATATAAGTCCAACCGTGGTCACCTGGTGGTCCTATGTAAATGAATCCTACTTTGGGGGAATCAGCGAGTGCTGAAGATAATGATAAAGATAGGGACAGAACTACACCTGCCACTAGTGTGATTAATTTATTCATCGGGATTCCTCTTTCCGAGCTGGCCTCACCTGCCAGTCCTAACATTGTTTAGTCCCTTGTTAAGATTACCTCATACAAGGGTTGTTTTGTTTTTCACTTTATGCATACCACTATTTAGATTAATTTGATTTTGTAAGGGGCAGTCATTTTACAACTACCCCTATGGGCGGAAATGCCCTACTAGTTGTTAGAAACTATATTTAGCTCCTAATGACCAAGATTGTGTATCTGTACCAGTATCAAGGTCATTCATTTGACCTTCTGCATACACTTTTACACTAGATGTTACATCTTTTGCAACACCAAGAGTGTAGTATGAACCTGTACTTTCCAAATCTTGATACCCTACTGTAAACAAACTTATAGAAGCAGTTGCTTCAATGCCAGTAACATCTGCTGTTGAACCAGCATTGTCTTTAACAGTATAAGAAGTTCCTAGAGTTATCGGTCCAACAACAGTAGTTGCACCAACACCATAGTAGGTAATGTCGTTATTCACATCATCAGCATAGCCGACAGAAATATCACTACCCAAGAGAGTAGCGGATACTGTGCCTTCAAATTCATCAAATGCATCCGTATTACTAGAAGATCCATCAACGATTGCTAATGTATCTACTGTAATATTAGAAAGACTTGTAGAAAATGCTAAGGATTGTGAAGAGCGTGAAGCATAAAATTGATCCGCATTAGATCCATACACATTAAAGATGGCGGTTTTACCACCAACTTTGTCTGTGAAAGGATGCGATTGACGACCAACTGAAATTTTTCCTACACTATGAGAAAGACCAACATATGCTAGTCTTGAATCAAAAGTATCGGAAGCAGCGTCATCGGTATCAACTCCAACTTCAAGTTTCGCAAATGCACCTAACGAAGAACCGTCAATAGATGGTTCAGTAAAATCTAATCCGATTTTAGAACCATTGTCTTGTAGTTTGTTATAAGCAACACCAGATGAATTTTCATCGTGGGAAAACTTATAGTTAAATGCACCATACGGCGTTATTTCAGCCGCTTGTGCGGACATAAAAAAAATACTGACTAAACCTAAAACGAGGCCAGCCAGTATTTGCTTGCTATTAATCATTAATACTCCTTTATTAAATTTAAAAGGTCTTATTTGATATCTCAAACTTCACATAATATATAAAGTATTTATTCTTTTAAAAAAATATAAGGTATATTATTCCGCCAATGATAATGAGGTCGGCACAAATGGACCAACCAATATATGCTTTAAACATATAGGATAGGAATTTCTTTAATAATTTGTTCGTCAGGAGGTGTTTCATCATTTACCTCCTCTATAGTTTCTATTTCAGTAAATTCATCCGACACTTTAGCTAGTTTCTTTTCTATTACTTGTGGAGGAAATTCTGATTTGATTGTTATATTGTATATGTATCTCATATGAAAACATCCCTTTGGAGGAGCTCCTTTAGCTATATTTAGGTGGGGATTCTGAATCGTTTACACGACTATATATAAGTTCCGTAATCCTTACTTATAATCATCTTGCCAAACATTAGAAGGTGAAACTTTATTCTTTTTTAAATGCCAACCATGTCTTGGTGTCCAATCAGCATTAACTTCATTAATGTTTTCTATTTGTAAATCTATTTCCATAGATTTGCGAGTCATATCTGCTAGTGTAGCGATACTTTCTTTAAGTTTAGTTTCATCTTCCATATAAAGTATTTAGACCAAAACTTTACATTTACAGTACTTTACACTTTACAACTTGTCAATGTTTGTCAATACAAGTATGTAATGATGTAAACAATATGTTAGTCTTTATCGAATGCTAAACAATCCTTTATATCATCTATTCTTGAATTAAGCATACCAATTGTTGTATGAATATGTCCTGTATCGTGGGGTTGCAACATTGTATATAAATGTTGTACTTCACTAACTAAAGCAAACATATGATCCAACAATTCTTTTTTATTCATTTCTTTTACTTGTTTCATTATTATATTTCTCCATTAAGTTTTTCGGTATAGCATTAAAATGATTGGGATTATATCTCATCATATAGGTAACAAATGTTAAATAAGTAATAATCGCAATCAATGTACATAACCAAAAGTATCCAACAAATTTCATTGTTAATTATCTATATCCTTTTTTCGCTTTCTTTTCTTCTTCTTTTCTTTTCATCTTTGGTGTCATAAAGGGTTCAGGTACATTGAATCCCCTTTTCTTCCGTCCAATGGGAACGGATATCCATCTATCAATGTCTGTACCTGCTTTATTCGTGTATTGTATTCTAACAGACTTACCCTTGTATGTTCGCTGAAATTCCTTTACAGCTCGTTTGAACCCCCTTGAAGTAATGGGGTCAAATGTTTCTTCATTGTTTGAGAATTTAAATTCCTTCATAGTATTAATCCCTTTCACTAGGTTGAAATAATGGTAACTTGTCTATTTCCTTGTGCTTGAAATTAGGATAATCTTCCGCAAGATGACAAGTCATAGTCATTGTGACCAAGCGGTTGTTCATATCATCACCCAAATCCCTTGACAACTGCTGCATAACCAGTACACAGGAAGATTCTGATTCATACCGCAAGGGCAGTAATGCATCCTTCCAGCAAATGGGTGAATCTGATTTTATCATCAATGCTGTATTCCAAAAGCAAATCGTTGTCAGTATGATCCACATTTCCATATATACTATACTACCCCCAATAAATAAATTGTTAAAAGTAATGCTAATACACAAATGATTAAAGGACCATATTCACCTATATGTTTCATTCCACTTCAGGTTCAAACCTTGCCTTGCCACCAAGACGCTTGCACAATTTTGCATAGTCATTTTGTGGTATGTTTTCAATTCGCCTCTTGTATTCCCTCATCATCCAACTAGTACCATTAAACTTGTAGTCCACAAAGAACTCCAATGCATTGAGTAGCATTGTTCGGTCCTTTTCATCCTTAATAATATCATTCATCATTATTTCGCTTTC
>VTLG01013207.1_pt1 | contig 21200 bp, 30 predicted proteins | sample 4694571 | NCBI WGS metagenome assembly VTLG01 (sample SAMN12604809, study PRJNA352737) | marine metagenome | biome: ENVO:00000447; feature: ENVO:00000209|ENVO:00000569|ENVO:01000036; material: ENVO:00002151; isolation source: viral sequences binned using virsorter ... | reverse complement strand
CAATTCATTTTGCTTCAGTTTTATTATTTGCACCAACTGTTACTGAATAATATACTATTTTCTTTGCCTCAAATGTGTAACTGTTTAATAGATCTGACATTAGGATTGTGCCTCCATTGATAATATTTTATCAAACACATTTGTTTGATTTTGTGTTAACTCAAAGTCCATATCTCTTAAGAGATCGTATAACTTAACAAACTCATATAGTTCGTCATTAGTAACATGAATTGTTCTCATTTTAACCTCCAATCTATCTTTAAATAATCATCATTATGGTACTTTAATATATCCTCACCCTCCACAGTAAATAGGAATTCTTCACAAAAATACTCTACAGATTGAACTCCTAAATCTTCTATTGCCCTCAACATATCACCTATTTGATCGTCATCTAACTGCATTTCATCAATACAAAATGCAATATTTTGTTCTAATTGTGTCATGGTTAGTAATAATAAAGGACAGAAAAAATGGGAGTTTAGTTATACTCCCAGAATGCAGGTTCGCAAACTTTATCACTTAGAGAATCGTAATCTTCAAAATTAACATTCTCTGGAAGACCCATATCGTTGAAGTATTTGATAATTTCAACGAGTGCAGTTTCTTCTGCTTCAGTGATAGTTAATGTGCGAAACTTGTCAGAATAGTTTGTTGGTTTTGTCATTTTTGATTAATAATTAGTGAGGTGAATTAAGGGTTGTAAGATAGAAACTTATCCATTGCAATTACTTGTGCTGATTTACACGCATCGGCAAAGAATGGAGAATCTTCGTTTATACCCAACTCCTCTAATGTCTCCTCAAATAATGTTTCAAAAATGGTCTCATTTGCTAGAGTTGACATAAACAATTAAATCGAAATTTACAAGTGGTGAGGTGTCTTTCCTCCTCCACTCTTATATAATAGCAAAAAATGCCCACTTTTGTTAAAAAAGTGGACACTTTATGAACTGGCACATCATTTGTTTATATAAACTCAACATGATTTACACTACTAAAATACAGGATTAGTGGAAATTACCTTTGCTTTAGGATTTCTTGCCTTTGCAGTTTCAATGGCATCTTCTCTATTAGCAGCACGAACTTCTTCGTTAAATATACTTCCAGCAACATAAAGTTGTACTTTCCACTTCATTTTGTGTCCTCCTTACATGTACACGAGTTAAGTATTGGTACTAATTTATTTAGAATTCCATCCCAATATTCAACATCTTCAATATCATCATTGTATTGATTATTAGTTGAAATAAGTTCAACTATTTCTTTTAATTCGTCTTTTGTAAGATTAACTAACATGTTGCAATCCTCCAGTCATACTTATCAACAATGTGCTTACAATGTTGACATCCTAATGCACTCCAACTGAAATGGAATACTCGTGCTTCGTTATTACATTCAGGGCAAACTATAACCTTGCCGTTATTACTTGCCCTAGTGTATCTATTAACATTTTGTGTCATAATTAAACTCCATTCAATGATAATGAATTGTAATGATCTTGCTTATTAAATATACATGTTTTGTGTATTTTAAGGAGTAAATCCATATCTACTCCCTCCCAATCCGTCCAGTCTGATACATAATCTTCACTGTCAAAATCACCAGTCCCATCTATATTTTGTGGGCATGATTTGAAGTCGAAGTTATCATCAACCCAGAACAATCTTCCGAATGATTGTGATTTAAACATGATTAACTACCTCCTCAACGGCAACGATTTCACCAGTTATGTTATAATGAGTATCAGCAATTTTACATGCTTCAGTATAACTTTTGGTGAACTTCTTTGGTTCGGTGAATACAATAAACATGTTAATTACCTCATGTAAAGATAACCACCTGCCCATCCAGTGTGGTTTGGATTGTGTAACTTAGCACGATCATTTATAACTCTTAAATCATATCTAACGTGCTTTGCTGGTGCATTATATGATGCTGGTTTGAATACTTCTCCTGTATTCTTATCAACAAAGGCATGAACACATCCTTCACGATACTCATTTCTATCTTGAAATGTATCAAAGTCATGTTGCATGATCTTGTAATACTTGCGTCCATTCTTTATAACGAACTTGGCAAGATTAGCAGTGCCATTGTTTACACTTTCCAACTGCTTTTTAGAGTAGTCAGAATCTGATCCTGCATACATTCTTAATGAATGTTGCTTATAGTTTTCTGTTAAAGAATCACAATAGGTTTCAGTCCAATCGAGAATTCTTTCAGTTAATGTTGCCATAGTGGTGAATTCGTTGGTACTCTTTAATTATACACGATACAGAGCATTTATAGGGCATATCAGGACAGTTTGTGAACTGGCACACTAAAAACTCAAATACTCATTATCTGCTTTATTATATAATATTGATAAATCTGTGGGTGGTAAAATAACATTTAGTGGTGGTAAATTACACTCATAATAATCACCATCTTTTAACGCAATCATAGCACCATCAGCACCTTCAAAATATAAACTTCGAGCATGTTTATCATCAACAACTACAACTCTTCTTGCTGTTAAATCTATAACAAGCAGATAATCGTATGTACTAATTTGTTTAAAATCCTCTACTGTTTTAGTCTCACTAAGAAAAGATTTGACCTTAAACTTCTTAGTTGCATTAAGATCTTTCCTCTTATAGAATAAGTTTTTACCCATCTTTAGTTCTACTTTCTTATCACCAAATAAGAAATCATATCCATTCTTATCAACTCGTTCCAAATTAGAGAACTTATCTATTGCTTTCTCTACCATAGTTGCACGAGCAAAGTTATCAGCATTTGATGTAAATCCTTTATCTGAGTATAAAGAATCAACTACACCAAATACCTTGTTCCAATTAACATTTTGCTCAAGATGTTGTGTAAAATTGTTCATACTCTTGACCTCGAAATTGCGAAGTTAGCATAAGAGAATATCTTACGATTAACAATCTTAAATGTACCAAACTTGTTTGACATAACATAACCCTCATGCCCAACATTCTCACCCATAATATAACATTCTACACTCAAATCTGTTCCAATATATTCAAACATTTCCATCTTAATTGACTCTACTAATTTCCATAAACGCAACACATTTATGTCACAATTCATATCATCGGAAATAGCAGATAACGCATGGTCATCTAACTCAAGACCAACTCTAATGTATGAATTAATATCTTTCTTTATCTCTGCAATATGTTTTTTATTCTTAGGAAAATTACATAGTGTTGCAATTTGCTTTGCAAAATTACACTTATCTTTCAAATCTTCCTCTACACCATACTCATCTAATAGTGCTGGTGGATTAAACCAAGTTACATTATCATCATCATCAAAATGTAAAAATTTATCGAATTCTTCCATTGGTTTAGCAACTGCATCCCTCAAATCTTTCTCTGCAAAGTATTGAGTATGTGGTGCAATTATAATATTAGATGTAACAATCTCAGGGAAAACATAAGTTATGGTATTAGGAGTGTAAAAATCACTCCCCCCAAGACCGATAAAATCACCTTGGAAGATGCACTCAGTAGAAGGAAGATTATCAAGGCAATGATGCAAAATGGTTGCCACTTTTCCCTGATGATTTCTATCAATTTCTGCATGGTCATGGTTAATCTTAATAAGTTTTTTGTTAAATACTGATTTAGTTCCTACAAACTGTTTACCATTCGCAGGATTACGTCCCCAAACTATTGCTGGAGATCCATCAATTTTTACAGATATACTATCACTCTTTGCAGTAAACCAGTCCAATACGGATAGGTCACCATTGAGGATGCTATCTTCGGGGTGTTCAATGTGAGTGTTTTTCATACTTATAGTATAACAAAAAAAAGCACCCTTGTGGGGGTGCTTGTGACAGTTATTGAACTGTCTTAATCAATTCCTTAACTCCTGCCTCTAATAGTAATAATGGTAGGAGGATTAGAGATAAACCATCTCTAGGGTAGTCCTCAAGAATTGATTTTAATTTAGGACTCTCTACTTGTGTTTTAGGAGTCTCAATTTGTGGGACATGTTTTACTTCAGTCACAGCAACTTTCTTAGTTCGAGTAACTTTATTTACTCTTTTTCTTGGAGTTGTTGTTGACTTAGTGGGAGATTTGGCAACAGTTGTTGATGTTTTAACTGCTGATGATCTTCTCCTAGTTGGCATAAAATAAAATGCAAATGTATAAGTTGAGGGAGTGGGGCAATGATCTGGGTTTCACCCATGCTGCCCAAATTTACCCTATGGGAATCGGTTACACCTGAACCCCCACCACTTGACTCTATGCTAACTCCTTTGCGAAGTCTAATTAAGAGTCTCACCCATCTGTCTGTGCAGTAATAGGGTTCTTCCAACGTCATGTCTCTGCTTCTATTAGACTTACAGGACGTAATTTCTCTGCTGAACAGAGACAACCATAGATCCTTGCTGTTGTCAGAGTAGTCGGAAGGTTTGGGGCATAGGAACCACATATCCCTCAACATTTATATAATAGCAAACTCTAAGGATAATGGGGGAAATAGTGGTCACTTTATAAACTGGCACACTAGGCATAAATTTTTGTTAACTAAATTATAAAATGTGTGCATATTCTAACTAAATAGTGATAGAATTAGGGATAACAAGATGCACTAAAACATCTTTGTAATTGTAAATTCTTATAGAGTAAATGTTATGCACAATCTAGTTTCATTTAACCAATTAGCAGATTTTAAAGAAATAAAAATGTCCGAAGAATCATACGATACGGAGTTAATTAACGATTATTTTAATTGCATAATTGAGTGCGAAGATGACCAATCAAGTTGCAAACGTATCTGTAAGGAAATTTTAACTTAGTTCAATTTCAAACAACATAACAATATAATCCCCTTAATAGACAAGGGGATTATTTTATTGTCTTAATAATCAGGATGTCTCCCCTCTTGCGATTTATAACCATCTGCCATATTATATTCTCTTCTGTTCTTTACATATTCTAACTCATTCCAATTCTCTTTATTGCATACTAACAAGCAATGTATGTTCTTATGTCTCATTGGTTTACCAGAAGTATAAACACAATCTTTCTTTGGATATACATGAATCTCTATAGTTATATACTGTGAAACTGAATTCCATCCTTGTTTAACTCTTTTCTCATTATCTACAGGATCTCCCTTAAAATAAACCCATCCCTCGTCTATATCTCCATTTGGTTTTCTCCAAATAACATAATCATCAACTTGAGGTTCATAAGTCATTTAAATTCTCCAAGAATAAGATGTCTGCATTACGATCAAATGCTTCATAAATTAAATTTTCACCATCAATATTGAACTCTGAATATAATGCTTCAGCATCATCTAATCTATCAGATTGTGCAAGATAAGTTAATCTTTCATTCCAATATTTATCTACTTGTTTAATACATTGTCTTCTATTATCCTTACAATTCATTTCAATTTAGGACCGTACATCCATGTTACTAATGAATATCTTAATCCTTTAGTTACTGGTGTAACTCTATGTGGAACTCTTGAATCAAATACTATAATAGATCCTTTTTGTTTAGGTGCAAATACATTATTACCATGATAATCTATAAATTCTAAATCACCACCTTCATATTCACTAGGATCTGTAAGAAGTAACGATGCACTTAATTTTCTAGTGAACTCACTATTTTGACTCGTTCCATAATCACTGTGCCATCTATAATGTCCATCAGGTGCTTCATATTTTGATACCTGAATACCTAAAAGAGTGTTTAAATCATACTCCCATTGTTGTTTATTAGCAATGCCAATATAATGGGAAAATACACTACAAACCCAATGAGATTCGTACCACCATTTTATCTTTGAATTTCTTGTTTTAGTATCAAGAACTGCTTTATCTAATGAACCAGTTTTTGCATCTTCAAATTCTTTTTTTTCATTTATCTTCTCTACCTCCTCTACCATTAAATCCACTAACTTAGGTGGTATCACATCTTGATAAAATATACAAGGTATTTGTGCTTTGACTACAGTTGGTTTTCTTTCCATGTTAATTAACGAGTAATAGTAGAGATTGCTGGTTCACCTTTGTTGAAAATAGTATCAACAACTGCCTCAACTTTGCGTGATGTAGATATACCCACTCTATCATAAACTGGTACAGAAATCAACCCATAGGTCTTAGATTCATTACCTTTTCTTATTACTCTACCAATAGTTTGACTAATAGTGATATAATCCATGTTTCTTAAAAATATTGCTGCTTCTAATCCTCTTACATTGATACCTTCAGATAATATGCTATGATGTAATACTACAAATCGTTTAGTATCATCTTTACCCCACTCATTGAGAGTATTAAAGAACTTTTCACGATCAACTTTCTTACCATCAACAACTGCACCAGTTTTAGCAGTTATAAACATCCAAGAATATCCACGATTTCTTAGTTCAATACAAAAATCAGATTGTGATACTAAACTAACAATTTGTTTGGTAGATCTTGCACAGATTAATACTTTATCAGTATCAATCTCATCAATAGTTGATACTACATGGTCACAATCATGCTCATGCTTAAATCTACTATCATCCACGACATCTATCTTCTTGATAGTAACTTTAGGTGGTAATATTACACCTTGCTCAACTAACTGAGGTGCTGGTACATTAACTAATACTTTACCATAAATGTCCTCATCATTCATCCCTATCTTAAAAGGAGTCTTAGAATGTTTAGGTGTAGCAGTAAAGAAGTAGCAACGATTAGCATACATTGAAAAATACTCTGTTGGTTCAACAAAGTTCTTCTGAACACTATTATGTGCTTCATCAAAGTATATCGTATTTACATCAATCTCTGCTTCTTGTATCTTATGAAGGGAATGATACGTTGTAAAGATTAAAGTATGTCCTTTACCCTTTATATAATTCTTTATAACTTCAGGTTTAGTTGTGCTTAAATGATGTGTCTCACCACTATGAACATGCACAACATTAACATTAGTAATATGTTCAAGAAAATCAGCAGATAATTGCTCTGCTAATAATATTCTTGGTGCTACTACTACAATAACTTGCTGAATAAGTTTTCTTTGAGTTGGTATAACTGTGGATCTTAGTTGTCTCTTTGCATCCTCAATCATACACATTGTTTTACCACCACCAGTAGGAACAATAATTTGTCCTTTAGATTGTAACTTAATTACATCTAAAACTTCTTGCTGATGTAATCGTAGTTTAATCATTAAATAATTTCATTACCTTCATATAATACACCATTTCTATCTAAATTTAACCTGAAGTGGACAGTATGTTGACTGGCACACGTTCATTAATTAACTCACTGTAATCATTATGCAACTCACATCCAATATAATACCTACCTAAACTCCTTGCCACTGCTGCTGTTGTGCCACTTCCCATAAATGGATCAAGCACAATATCATTCTTCTCACTTCCTGCTAATATACATGGTTTAATTAACTCTTCGGGGTAAGTTGCAAAGTGAGCACCTTTATATGGTTTCTTGTTTATACTCCATACACTACGTTTATTCCTCTTTGAGTATGATTTAGTGAGTCCAGAATGAGGTGTTAATCCACTACCAGGATTGTGATATTTGCCGTTAGTTCTATCTCTTGTACCCCAATCTTGTGCTGGTTCTTTAATTGCTTCATTATCATAATAATAGTTCTTACTCTTACTTAAGAGGAAGATATATTCATGGGATTTAGTACATCTATCTCTTACACTTTCTGGCATAGGGTTAGGTTTATGCCATATAATATCTTGCCTTAAGTACCATCCATCTGCCCTCAATGCAAATGCTAACATCCAAGGTATTCCAATTAGATCTTTATCTTTATAACCTACAAGTTTATTACTCCTACGAGGTGTAGTCTTTGGTAGATCTTGTCTATTAGCAGAGAATGTTTGTTTAGGTATGCAACCATCTTTCCTATAATTATAATAACTATCACCAATATTCAACCACAATGTACCATCATCAGTAAGACAATCTCTTACTAATCTGAATACATTTACCATCTCTTCAATATATTCTTCTGGTGATTGTTCTTGTCCTATTTGATTATCTTCTCCTCCATAATCTCTCAACCCATAGTAAGGTGGAGATGTAACACACATCCTTGCCTTCTCATCAAACTCTTTAAGAGTCTCACGACAATCACCAAATAGAATTGTGTCTTTCATAATAAAATAATAAGTTTACCCAAGTAAAACTGGTCTTAAATCTTCTTTTTTAACAAATAAACCCTCTAAATTATAATATAACTTATAACTCTCTGTCACAACATAATAACCAACGATAGAACTTCCATTACAATGATAACCATAATTCTTAACTTTTTCTTCTATGCCGTCTATTCTTAATTTCTTACTCCCATCTAAGTAAGAATGGTATCGTTCGTCTAAGTTAATCATAGTTTTAAGAGGTATGTGTGGATATTATAACATAGTTATATGAATTATCTATAAACTTTATATTGTCTTTATAGTGTCGCAACATTTAATTCACAATCAGGGGTTTCTTTAATTAACATTTCAACTATTTCTGTCTTAGTTTCAGATGACAAATACTTATCAGCACGAACAGTATCTATAAGACCCCGAATATCAGAACAATCTATTAATGTAGCAAGAAGAACCTCTAACATGTTAACATACAATACCACAACTATTTAACAATTTCCCAATGGTCATCACCACCTTCATACATCTCAAATGAATATCTATTACTTATAGAGGAAAGTTTAAGTTTACCGTCACATCTATTCACCACTCTACACGAATGTAATCTATCCATGTTGTTATCAAATCTTGACTGAGCAAGTGTTGATCGTGGTTTAACGCATACAAATTCAGTTTTCATTTTAGTAGACATTTTGTTAAATACTGGTTGTAAAGAATTTCTTCCATGATGTGTGCTTGTTTCTCCCAAGGTTGATCGTCATAGTCAGTAGCAGAATGATCTACACCCTTCCATAAACGAATACCATGCTTGTCCTTTAAATCCCCCTTGACATGTTGATAAACATGCCACAGTTCATGTAAAAGAGTTTGTATATAGTCTTTAGGAGTGAGACGATTATGAATCTCAATCTCGAACTCACGAGGTCGATAGTCACAATCCAATACTCCTACCCATCCAAAGACACCATCACGAAGCATCCCCCTATGGTGAATAGTAATGTCTATCTTATATCGTGGTAAATAATTCATAACGAACCACTCCACAACATCATTACATGTTCTCTTACTGTATTTGCATCCAGAAGAACTAAAAGATAGCATAATTAAAAAATGATTGAGTAATTCTAACACCCCAGTTCATAAGAACCATAAACGAGGTGATAAAAATTAATTTCTCAGATAACGAATAACTCATAATTAATTTCGAATATACAAATTATACCATATACTAACCCAACATCCTAGTACAGTGTGACAGTTTACAGACTGTCCACGAATTGAGCAAGATTATCAAACACTTTTACATCCTTATATTTTGTATTAATACCCTTCAAGAATTGTTTTTCTGTATCTGCACCCTTACCAGTTCTAACTAACACAGGAGTAGCACCCGCTTTCTGTGCCATCTTAATATCATCTATAGTATCTCCAACATAATATCCAGTTTTCCAATTAACACCTTGCTCTTGAGATGCTCTATTCAACATTCCAATATTTGGTTTAGCATAAGGATCTTGTGGATTAGATGATTGATTAAAATAAAATCCATCAATACTAAAAATACCATTCTGACCAAATACTTGCATCATATTATTCATAATATTTCCAACATCATTACCAGTCAACAATCCTCTCTCAATATTTGGTTGATCTGAGAACATAACGAAACGATGTCCTTTTAATCTTAGAGAACGAATAGCATCTAATGATCCAGGAACGTATCTAACATCCTCATACCTTTTAATAACATTTTTCCATTCAAGAATTACACCGTCACGATCTACTCCTATAACTGGACCAGTAAAGGTCTTGGGCCAATCGTCAGGATTATATTGATTTTGTGCCTGTGCTTGTGGAAATCCACCTTGTTGTTGAGGATTCCCATATGTCTGCTGTTGAGGATTCCCATATGTCTGCTGTTGAGGCATTGATGGTTGTTGAAATCCCTGTGGTGGGGGATTTGTTGATTTATAACGACCCATAGTTAAACATTTTGTGGACTTGGAAGAAATATAGATTTCTCATTACCTAAGAAAACTAATTTACCTAATTCAGGTAGATACATATACTCTAATTGACTAGTATATAATGTTTCTATGGCATCACCCATAGTTTCTACTAATGGATGTCCTGCCAAATTAAAACTAGTATTGAATAGTAAAGGAACACCAGATAGTTTATAAAACTCATTAATAAGATTATAATAGTTTTCATTCTGTTCTTTAGTAACAGTTTGAATTCTACAAGTACCATCTACATGAGTAACTGCTGGTATCTCACCTATATGCTTATCCTGCATCTCCATAGCATACATCATATGAGGTGTCTCGTCAAGTCCACGCATTTGAAACCACTCTGCTGCATGTTCCTGAAGCATAGAACCTGCAAATGGTCTGAACCATTCCCTACCCTTTACTCTATTAACAAAGTCCTTACCATCAGGATCTGTTGGATCATATAATATAGAACGATTACCCAATGCTCGTGGTCCTGCCTCTGCTCTTCCTTGGAAAATAGAAACAATCTTACGATCTTTAATTAGTTGTGCAACCTCAGTAGGTGTTGTATCCGTTACTTCAATTAAATCATTATCTATATGTGATTTTAGAACATCTATAGTATAATTATATTCAGCACCAAGATAAAGAGTATCTAATCTTTCAGGCATTGGATATTCAACTTCTTCATCCCCATTTTCCTTTGCTTCAACAGCAAAATTTTGTAATCCAAAAAATCTCGCATATCCAATCGCAGTTCCACCATCGTGAGATACTGGATCGACATAGATATTCAACTCAGGGAATCTTTCCTTATAATAATAATTTGCAACAACATTTAACCCATATCCACCAGAAATACAAATATTATCTTCTCCAGTCATGTCAACTGCTTTTTCAATCAAATCACCTACATATTCCTGCGTTTCTTGTTGAACTTTCCATGCAATATTCTTTTGAGCATCTGTTATTTTTGCAGGATTCCCATGCCACTCATTACGAGCACCATTACTATGAGCTAGATATGGATACCTTTCAGTATCAATATATGAACCTCTTGGATATGCAGCAATGAAAAGATTCTTATCTCCTCTTTTAGTGTCTTTATAAAAGAGATCAGGAATTTTATCATCTTTTCTACCATAAGGAGCAAGTCCCATTGTCTTTCCTGCTTCAATAAAACCAAATCCCAAATAATCAGAGACTGCTTCATATGCTTTAACAGTGGTTACAGCAGAATCTACTTCAAAATCAGATCTACAAACTCTAGGAACCTGATTGTCACCATATCTCTTAAAAATAGGATCAAAGTCTCCAGGATAAGATGCTAAATATATACTCTCAGTTTCTAATGCTTGCAAACTCAAATCAGGGTGTCCTTCATTTTCTTTTGGTTTAAGGGTATGTCTACTACCACAACCATCAACAACTATACAAGCAGCACTTTCAAATCCAGAACCATAGAAAGTAGCAGCAGCATGTCCTAAATGATGCTCACCTCCAACTTTTACTACTTTCAAACCTGGATTAAATTTCCTAACCAATGCTTCATAAGCAGTTTCACCTGTCCAAGGAAGTGAATGATCTTCTTGCCCAGTGCCACATATAACCAAGAAATCAACATGATTATCTTTCATTATATGAAGCATACCACGAAAAGGATTGCCATCATACTTATTACGACTCATCCTTTCTTCTTCAATATAACACTCCAATACACCATCTATAGTAAGTGCTACAGAACCATTATGTCCTGGATTAATTGCCATTACATTATATGTTGAGTGTCTTTCTTTTCTTTGAACCTTTGCAGGTGTCATTTCACCAAGTCCAGCACCTACAGAAACAGGTGTTTTCATATCAAACTTAGTATAATCCATTATGAATTCTCCTTAATATGTTTTGTAATTTGAGTATAGATCTTACTTATTTGCTCATCACTGAAATCCATTAAACGATCATTTAACCTATCTGCTAGATGAGAATCAAATCCACATGCACGAATAGGAGAATATGTTTTTGCAACATTCTCATTCTCTATGATCTGGAAATAATCAGGATAAGAAATATTTTCAGCATAAGTTGATCCAAGAATAACTGTACCTGGAATATCAAATGCTCTTGCCATATGCTGTCCTAAACTATCACATCCAATGAAATAGTCAACAGATTCTATTATCGAACACCATGCCCTAAGATCAGGTATTTGAGGTTTCTCTGAAATTTGATCATCCTGTGATATTGCTTGTGCAAACTCAGGGTCTGCCATCAATATAATATTAAACTTCTGCGATAACTTTTTAACTAACTGAAGATATACATTGGGTTCTAATGATCTTGTACTATCATCAATAATGTCTCCATTATCAACTCTTGCCGATCTACCAAATGGTTGAATTACAATGGTCTTATCTTTACCTTGTTTTGATTTAACTTGTGCTAACTGATTTGCTGCCATTTTCTCCTCTGCTTTACATAAGTAAAGATGAGGTTGCTCTAGGTCTGAATGATCATCAGTCTCATTAATAATCTTATCAAATCCTTCTATTAACGAACATCTCTGATTATAGTAATCATGCAGTAAATATGGTTCAGGGTGTATTAAATCATTGTCTTTAATAAGAAGATTGAATAACCCCTTCACATCCATACTATATGTTTTATCTTGTAGAAGACGATTACCATATAATAAAGAATCCCAACCACCTATAATAACTCCAAAATCTTTATCTGGATTCTTCTTTGCATATTTTTCAAGTGCAGGAATAGCACAAATAACACGACCTGCTCCACCATCAAGGTGGAATACCTTTTTTCTAGACATAAGTAAAGACCAAATACCTTTGCATGTAATTCAATACACTGGTATTTATTATAGTCTAAAAACGGTAATTATGCAACTATGTCGTAGTAACCCCCACAGTTGCTGCAAAACCAATAATTGTTGATACGTTTTTATTTACGTTTTCAACATTAACATCTATCACAAAATTCCTACCAGCAATTAACGACTGTTGTTCTATAACATCTCCTGCAGTACCACCAGCACCAATCGTAGAAGCAATAGAGACAGTTATAGTTGATACTCCCGTTGTTCCTGATGGTATTATATTTACTCTTCCTTGAGTAGGTGAAGTAATTAGATCCTCAGATGTATAATCACGTACTGCTAATCTATAATCATATAATTCTTCTGCAACAGTATTGATATCAGTAATTGTAATATTAAATGATCCACCAGCAACTACTTTAGTTGTACTTAAACCAACAGTCTCACTCATTGAAGTTGGAGTTTGAGCAACTAAAAGACTCTTCGTTCTCTCAAAAGTAACCACATCTCCAGTACCAATTCCAGATGAAATTGTAGAAGATAACGAAACTATCGGATGTGCAACTTCTCTCCTAAAGTTAACAACAGCATCTGCATCTAAAGCAGATCCTATTGTAGATGCTAACGAAACTGTATTATAAACAGTTCCACCAGCAGCAGCAGTTCCTACCCCAATAACTTTTTCAGAAATAGATCCAGACTCAAAAGTATCCCCAGATCCTATGTCTCCAATATCATCAATTGCTATAGTACTTTGACCAACAGCTATATCATAACTCACAGCAGTTGTTTGTAGATCAATAATTGCATCTGTTTTAATACCTGCAACTGTGCCAGTTATACTTCCTGTTTTTAATATATCACCAATCGAAACATCAGTAATATCATCTGTAGATATAATATCTGTTCCTACTCCACTAATTTCTCCTGTTTTAGTTGTATTAACGACAGTTGTTTCTGTACCGTTTCCTACCCATGAAGTTGTTCCTATTCCTAAAGGATCATTAATCTCCATAATAAAGTCATAAGCATCAAAAGAAACTTCAGATTGTCCTGGTGCTAATGGCCAATCAGATTTAGCAAATTGATTAGGTGCTTTAGCATTTGAGGGTAAATCACGCAATTTATCTCTATAGGTTGCCCATGCTGTTTTAGTAGTAGAATCTAATGGACTATCAGGAACCTGAGTCCAATCAGATGCTCCTAATTGACCTGACCTCCAACCCCTTAATTCCTCAAATAGGTCTTCTTGATTTTCTTTATATTCATCTAATTTATTTTGCAGTAATATTTGAGGATCTATTGGAGTTTCAACCTCAACTCCCTCTTTTCCGTCTATTGTAAAATGATATCCCATTGGTTAAATCTCCTTATTCGTATGCTTCATTAGGTTCTGGGCATGTTGTTCCAGAGAATACACCCACATTAACTGGGAAGCAGCAAGGCCAACCCCATACTGTCCAATTTGATATTGGATGAGGTAAGTCAACATCACCATCACACGTGTAACCATAATTACCACCAACTAATGTTGGCATGAAACCGTTACTACCACAAAAACATATTGCACAAATATAATTATTGGTTTTTTGATTTTTACTCCATGATGTACTCTGATTACAATATCCTGCTGCCATTATTCTACTACATTGTGCTGGAAAATGATAAACCCAACAACCAGGAGGCTGTTGAATCCAACATACAGAGAACATCCAGTTCGAAGCACAGTTACAATAAGGTCTATCAGTTGGAGCAGCTTCAAGTGTATAATCAAAAAAACCTATACCATCGCATCCAGTCTGGCATCGATACCACCAATTTACAACACATCCACAGCACCAATAGTTCTGTAGGTAACAGCAGCAGTTACATGCCATTGGCCATTTATTACACGCATATAGATATCTGTATGTTTGGTTGCAACAACAGAAGCAACCATTACTACTGACTACACCCGTATAAAACGTATTTTGTACACACCCACACAGTCTCAATCCAGAAAAACAAATTCTAAATGCTCTGTACTTATTAGTATCAAGATCAAGCTTAAAACAACCATTACAAAAACAATTAGTCCAACAGTTGCAATGACAAATTACAACGAAGCAATTCTGAGCGGTTGGTAAGTAATTTAATGTAGGTCTACATTCAGGAGTTCTAAAGTTTGTACAAAACAGATCACAAACTGCCTTACATGCATATTGACATACTTCAGCAGCGGTGGGTCCACTTGCCCCACCACCACCAACAGTTCCTCCCGATGCAGTTTTAGTGCTTACATAACGTGCCATTAACCTTCATACCCCCATACTTGGAATGATACCTTACCAGCACCCGATGATCCATAGTTCTTAACGAAGATCTTATCACCAGCACTTAGAACAACTCCCGTTCGTTCATATTGATTTATTGGTATACATTGATCGATTATTCCTTCACATTCCATATTAGAAGTGAAACAATCACAACATCTGTCGATACATGCAGGTACTGCTCTTAAGCAACAATATATACATGGATCAGTACATGCGACCACAGTTCCTGGTAGTGATGACCAATTAACTAAGTCTTTTGTAGTAAATGCATCCCATCCACAAGTACAGCAGTTATAAAGACCTATACTCCATGCACAATGCTCATATCTGAATAGGCAAGATACGCACATACGTGGTCGTGTATAGTAACTACATGTCCATTCTTCTGGGAAGTTAGCTAACTTACAGAAGAGCACAGAAGCAATTCCAACACCAGCAGCATTCGGTACAGTATAAGCAAACAAGGTATCTTTACTAGGATGGTTATTAAGTCCAGATGGTTCTAATGGAATCCAAGCTGTTGAAGTATGTCCAGAATAAGTACCAGTACAACAAGAGAAGTAACAATTTGCTATAGTTGCAGTATCACTACCACATGCACCACCAGCACATATACATCTTCTTTGCTGATATGCTCTAATACATTTCATATTAACTGAGAATATACCACATCCTGGATGAACTCCTCCGCAGAAACTAGCAGTTGCGGGTCCAGTTCTTACCATAAAGTAATGGCAATCACAACCTGGATGGTAAGTAAAGTACTTAATAGGCAACTCAGTACCTGCGAATCGACAGCAATTAGTACCACCATCTCCACAGGAATATGTTTGTATATCAGGTCCGTATGCTAACCAAGTAGTATTAGGACAATCATAAACCCCACCAACATGCAATACAAAGTTGTTATTACACCAGTTACAATTCTCACAGCAACATTTACAGTAACAATAACATCTATAGTCTGCTCCTCCAATTCCATACACAGCATTACAACAAGTTAAATGTTTCAACCATATCTGTGCTCCACATGTCATCGCAGATAAAACACCATAAGGACTTATGCTTCCACAAGATTGATTTACCATGAAGCATTCCCATCCATTACCACAATTTGAACAATAGTAGGAGCAACAGCATGGTCTACACCATATCCTCCTCTCAGATTCTGCACAAGCACCACTACTACAGAATCTGAATCCTGCACCATCACAAATAGAGATATGCTGGAAATCAAAGTACATCCGACCACAGCACGTAGTCTTATGGCACTGGTTACCTTGTGCATGTACATTATTGCAACAGGTACACATGCACATACCCCACCACCTGTAACTACAACAATCGCATCTCAATCCAACACTAAAACTAAAGACACCAGCTGGTCCTGGCCATTTTAAAGATGCATTGTAACAACCTATAGGTCTCAACCAATATCCTGGATTACAACTTGGGCAGCAACTCTGGCAACAGGGTGTCCATGCTTGTGCAACATGAGCAGTAGTAGCTAAACTTAGAGTATCTTCGCTACAGTAATTATTCCAGTTAGCAGGGCACATCAAGGCATACCAGTTATGCATAAAGAAACTTCCAAATTGACTAGGATGATTTGGATTACACTGACCTTTGCCCAGTTGTTGGCATAACATCATGAAGCATCTCTTACCACCTGGATGATAACAGCAACATCCACAACACTTACAACAAACACAATTATAAGGAACTGGGTTTGGAGTAGTAGGTACACAAGAAGATGAGTATGGGCAACAAGGAGTACTACCTGCACCCCAAGGTTTACAGAAGTTATTACTTGGACATCCAGTTGGGTCTATTTGCATTCTCTTTGCATCCCAACAAGATCCAATATGACAATGGTTTATCAAATACATTTCTGGAGCTTGCATGATACAACTCCAACAACAATTAGTACAGCAACCACACATAAATCCTGGAAGTACTCCAACAAAAGCGGTTGCTGACATTATGCCTGTATAACACATTGCACAATTACATTTTGCCCTACATTGACCACATTCACAGAAATGATCCCATCCCATATACATTGTAGTATTACCAACACCCAAATGGAGAGCAGTAATTTCAGTACCACCATAAGTAGCTTTTACATAACAACAACTGAAAGTTGCTGAATAGCAACAAGTACCTATGCATTGGCAAATATTACAATATGGCCAACCCCATTTCTGACAACAGTTAGCAGCAGTATAAGTACAATTTAAATCATTACGACTATAAATTGTTCCAGCAGCACTTACAAATTCTCCTGGAACTGCTTGTGCTGTTCCTGCTCCAAAATAACTACATGTATTACTTATCTGACAACAACCAGTACATTGAGCATTATTAATACAACAATTCAATCTCCACCAACCACATATACCTGTTTGAGAAACTTCTGGTGTTGCACCATCAGTGGTCATATCCTCATTATACATCCATCCACTAAAGTTACTTAAATCTCCAGCAACAGTAGTACCAACTCCCACACCAGTTGATGTATATAAAGTAGATATTCCAGCAAGTGCTGTTGTTGCCACACCAACAACAACAGATACTACTTGATTACTTGAAGTACTTAGGGAGTTTGCGAATAAAGTAACAGCATTCGGCTTTCCAGTATCATTATTGTAAGCAATAAAATTACCAAAATCTGATTCTGCGTCTATTACCGTTTTGGTAAATCTTCCACTTGCCATCTTATTTTACTCCTCCAAGATTTAAAATGTGTGAGATCATCATTATTAATTCTCTTATTATTTATTTATTAGTTTTTTTAAGACCAATTATTTGGTTCTTGTTGTTTTACTCCCCCAACCAGAAGCAAAATAAGATGCAGAAGCATTACCTCCTCCACCTCCTCCACCAGCAATACTAACATCTACAGTAGTACCATCTACAGCAAATGTATTACCAGCACCAACAAAGTTAAGGGTTTTAACTGGTGCTGTGGTTACGTTGGTTCCACCAGACTGAATACCAATATTAAATCCACCAGTAGATGTAGTAATACCAGTAACAATAATTCCATCAGAATTAGTTACTACTCGGTCTGATCCACCTACTTGAATTTTTAAACTACCAGTACCTGCATCATTAATGAAAGAATTTCCAGAATCATGCCAGATCTGAAGATCTGCACCATCTCCCAGTTTTATTCGATCATTGTCACCCAGATTTAGATGACTAGCTACAGTAGCAACACCACTAATTGTTACGTTACCTGATAAATCAAATCGTGGAGCACCCGTCCCCATCTTCGCAAAGGTAACACTTCCATCAGGTATAGTATTAAGTGTTAGATCTGTACCTAATATAATACCAAAAAATGATAATCCACTAATAGGAGCAGTAGTAAAAGTGAGTTGAGTTCCTGCAACACTAAAATCCTGATTCGGATTCTGCATTACACCACCCAAACTAATCAACATCTGTTGACTGGTTACAGGTGAAACTCCAGAACCACCAACTGCCATCGTAAATGCAGTTTCAGATCCATCAAATCCAGAGGAAATATCATCTAATTCTCTAATATTAGCAACACGAGTTGTTGAAATACCAATACTTGTCCAGACAGTACCATTCCACTTATAAGTAAAACCCGAACCACTATCCGAGTATTGTTGATTTACTGACGGGTTATCAGGAAACTGAAGTGCCATTATCGATTCTTTTTAGCTATTTAGTAAGTTAAGCATTTAAATCCTTAGCTATAGGACCAGTCCACATCGTCGAAACATTTCTATCCATTGTCCAATTAGTATCACTTCCAATTTGAACTGGTGAGGAATAACAACAACATAATGGCCAAGATCCACACCCTAGTTGTCCTGAACAATTAGATCCACTTGCCCATAAGGTTCCGTCGCATTTTCTAAAATATCCCACACATGCCGAAGTATTCACAAAATCAGAATATACTCCTGCTGCATGTATTTGTATAGGAGATGAATATGTTTGAGTAACACAAGTATTATTACCCCAAATTCCAAATTCTCCATAACCCCATGCCCAAAAAGATCCATCAGTTTTCTTTGCCATAGAGCTTCTATTCCAATTAGAATAAACATCTTCCCAATTAGTATCACTACCAATTTGAACTGGTACTGAACGTGATAAAGCTAATCCTGCTCCTCGATCATTCAGTCCTAATTGCCCATAAGCATTAGCTCCCCATGACCATAATGTACCATTTGTTTTAACCGCTAATGCTCCATAGTTAGTCTGTGCTACTTTACTCCAATTAGTGTCCGTTCCTATCTGGACTGGTACTGACATTGATGTTGCATTATTAATTCCCAAATTTCCATGAACATTATATCCCCATGACCACATTGTTCCGTCACATTTAATCATCGTAACAAACTCACAATTTGATAATAATGCTTTGGGTGATGTAAATGATGCAGCAGTTCCTACTTGAGTTGGTGATGAACGTCTAGGATTTCCTTGAGCATTAAGTCCTAATTCTCCATAATTTTGACCACCCCATGCCCATAAAGTGCCATCAGTTCTAACGGCGTGTATTCTTTCAGTGCAAAGATGTGGATAAACTTTATACCAATTATTTCCAGGTACTTGTACAGGTGATGACCAATATATATTCTCCATAGTTGAAGGAGTTACCTTTTCTATGCAAGGGTTTGCAAGTAATCCACATTCATTTTTACCCCATCCCCATAATGTTCCATCTAATTTTGTACCTGCATGTCTTCCAATAGATCTCCAATTAGTATCACTACTCATCTGAACTGGTGATGAATACGCACAAGGTTGACACCCTGTGTTAGTAACATAGTTACCTGCTTGGGTATTTAATGGTTTACCTCCTGTTCGCCAATCATAAGTTTTAGGAGCAAGATAATTTGCAGCCATATTCTTATGTCCCCACACAGAAGCAGTATATGATGCATTTCTACAAAATTGCTCATATCCCATCCATGTAGATCCACCATCTCTTGTTATTAAATTAAATATTTGAGCATCAGTAGTACTAATACTCGCACCCACTAGTGTTGGTGCAGTTCCACCTTTCCAATATACATTTGCTGGCCATGTAATTGTTCTATTATTTTCATCTGCATTCTTCTTTCTAATAATACGAAGTTCTTGATTATTACCATCTGTATTCGCAAATGCAACAGTTGTATTAACATTTTGAGTAAAAGTTATAACATTTCCACTACTTAAATTAATAGTTGTTGTTCCAGAAACAGCAGTTACATTTTGTGCAGTAAAAGGAGTTTTTGCAACTCCTGACATATTACTACCATCACCTACAAAATTAGTACCACAAATAGTACCAACATTTAAACAAGAGTTATTTGCTAATCCCGTAGCAGTTCCCGTAAAATCACCCTGAAATCCAGCAGTAGATGTAACTACTCCCGTTATATTCATAGAAGGGAATGTTGTTACACCAATAGGATGTATTAATTGTACTTTAGTTTGACTCATTGTTTTTAACTAGATTTAAATGCCATAGAATTATTACAAAAAGTACCTAAACCACCACGAGGATTCCAATCAGTATCGGTTCCTACCTGAACTGGTGATGACCTTGCTGTTATACTATCTCCATTATCATTTACTCCATTGTTTCCTTGCTGATTCCATCCCCATGCCCATAATGTACCATCAGTCTTAATACCAAGAGCAGCACATCCAGTACCAGAACTAGATAACCTAGCCCAATTACCAGGAAGATGGACTGGAGTTGTCCTTGTAGTGGTATCATTAAGTCCTAACATTCCTCCTTGATTAGATCCCCATACAAACACACAATCATCACAATTTTTAGCCCAGAATGCTGACTTACCTAAAGCGCCTACTGCAGTCCAACAACAACTAGTACCTATTCGAA
>VTLG01010575.1_pt1 | contig 21200 bp, 33 predicted proteins | sample 4694571 | NCBI WGS metagenome assembly VTLG01 (sample SAMN12604809, study PRJNA352737) | marine metagenome | biome: ENVO:00000447; feature: ENVO:00000209|ENVO:00000569|ENVO:01000036; material: ENVO:00002151; isolation source: viral sequences binned using virsorter ... | reverse complement strand
AGATCCTTTTGTAATATTCACAAAGCTTTTCATGTGAAAGATGTCTATGTTTGCAATCAATGGAGAGAAAGACACTTTCAAAGATAATGGAATTAATTATCTATAATGATGGTACTTATTCGCTAGTCGAAGTTACTAAACAAATGATAGATCACATAAAGATATTAGCAGATGTAGATTGTTTTTCTCTTTGTGATATTATTAGATTAGAATTTACAGAATATTTAGATTATCCGATTAACCTACATCAGATGAAAGATGGCTCAGGTTATTTTTATGGGTGCATTTGTAGATAATTAGTGTTATTTACTTTGTATGGCAAAATTCAAAGGTAGATCTGTAAAATTAAATAAACCATTTAGAACACCTGGTAGGTCTAAAAAGTTCGGTGTCTATGTAAGAAATACTAAAACGAATCGAGTTCAAGTAGTAAGGTTCGGAGATCCTAACTTATCAATTAAGAAAAATAATCCAACACGACAGAGAATGTTTTTTGCGAGGTTTCGTCCTATTCTTGCAAAAGTAAAAGGTCAAAAATCATTGAGTCCTGCATTTTGGAGTATGAAAGCATGGAGAAAAGGTTTTAGAGTATGAAGAAATTAGACATCAACGAAAATACTTCTATTGGATTACCTTTAAGAAATTTAATAGGTTTGATTAGTGCTATTCTTATCGGAGCTTGGTTTGCATTCGGAGTTATTGAAAGATTAAATAAATTAGAAACAGCAGATACTTTGTTTCAAGCTGATCTTCTAAAAAAAGCTGAACAAGAGCCAAAAAATCTTGAAATGTTTATGTTGATTGAGCATTTAGCATCACAAATAGAATCAATAGAAAAAGAGATAGAAGCTAGCAGATATAACAAAGTAAATATAGATCATTTGAAAGAACAAGTAGATATTATAAATAAACAAATAGAAAAATTAAGAAATGGAAATCACTAATGGAAATAATAGTAGCTTTATTAATGTTTGTAGGTTCAGATCAAAAACTCGTAGAAATGACATGGACTCCATCTATTTCAAAATGTTTAGAGAAAAAAAGAATAGCTACTAGGAATAGTAATGCAACCTTTATGTGTTCTCGTGTAAAAGCAAAACTAGATAAAGATAATAAAATTTTAAAAATTGAAAAGTTAAAATGACAAAAGCAGAGATTGTAAAAAAATTAGGTTTAGTAAATAAATTAAAAACAGAGCTTAAACATAGAGGAAGTAGTGATCTTGAAGTAAGAATATTAATTTTAGAAAAAGAAATAGATACATTAAAAGCAGTAATTGATTTGAAAGATGTAGAAATAACCACATTAACAAATAATCTAAATAAGATTAAAGAAAATCATAATAAAAAAATTATAGATAAGTGGGAAGAAGATATAGCTAATAATACACCACATAAGGATCAATTTGAATGAAATTTATTTTAACTTTTCTAATGTGTTCTATTGTAAATGGCAAAACTACTTGCCTTCCTCCCTTTCAATCCGAAGTAGAATATGTTGATGCTTATGAGTGTATGTTAGATGGATATAATCAATCATATAATAAAATTGTAGAACTAGGCAGAGAAGATGTTAATGAGTATAAGATTTATATAAAATTTGGATGCCATGAAAATCAGCCTAACAAGACCGCAGTTAGCAGTATCAAAATCAGATAATAGATTTAGAGTTTTAATATCAGGGAGAAGATTTGGAAAAACTTTTTTATGTATTACTGAAATGATGAAATATGCTTGTCAGGTAAATAAAAATATATGGTATGTAGCACCTACGTTTAAGATGGCTAGAGAAATCGTATGGTCTAAATTAAAACAAATGCTACATGATTTTAATTGGATTGATTCTATTAATGAAACAAACCTATCAATAAAAATAAAAAAGACAGGAAGTATTATATCATTAAAAGGTTGTGAAAATTATGATGCTCTTCGTGGAGTAGGATTAGATTTTTTAATATTAGACGAATTTGCAGATATAGAAGAAAAAGCATGGACAGAAGTTTTAAGAGCTTCTGTTGCAGATACACTTGGTCATGTACTAATGTGTGGATCTCCTAAAGGTTATGGTAATTGGTCCTATAGAATGTATTTAAAAGGACAAGGAGAAGATAAAGAATGGAAAAGTTTTCAATATACAACTCTTCAAGGTGGAATGGTTTCCGAAGAAGAATTAGATCAAGCTAAACAAGATGTAGATATTAGAACTTATAGACAAGAATTTGAAGGCACATTCGAGAATTATGCTGGATCAGTTTATTATAATTTTCACCCTGTTGAAAATGTAAAGCATAGTAATATTGATTGGTCAAAACCTTTACATATCGGATTAGATTTTAACGTAGATCCGATGTCAGCTTCTGTATGTCAAATAGAAAAAGATATAATACATTTCAAAGATGAAATAGTAATTTATTCAAGTAATACTGATGAAATGGTCGAAGAAATAAGAAATAGATATGGATCTAAAATGAAAATTTTTGTTTATCCAGATCCAGCATGTCGTCAAAGAAAAACATCTGCTGGAGGAAGAACAGATTTAACAATTTTACAGAATGCAGGATTTAATGTTAAATGTAAATTAAAGCATAGTCCTGTAAGAGATAGAATAAATGCAGTGAACTCAAGATTAAAATCAGCTAATGGTAAAAGACACATATTTGTTAATCCATCTTGCAAAATTATAATTAAAGGTTTACAAAGACAGATATATAAGGAAAATACAAATATTCCTGATAAGGAAGAGGGTTTCGACCATATGAACGATAGTATTGGATATTGCATTGAAATAATAAAACCTTTAATTGCAGATTCGAAACCTTTTAAACCAGTAAGATGGACTCATAAATAATTATGGCATATTCAAGAGACGAAGCATTTGATACTCATAAAGATTACAAGGAGAATGTAAATCAATGGGAATTTTTTATACGTTCGTTTAATGGAGGATACGATTACACAATCGGTCAATATCTTAATAGATATAATCTTGAATTAGATAACGAATATAATCAAAGATTAGGAAATACTCCTTGCGATAATCATTGTAAAAATATTATACAAATATATTCATCATTTTTATTTAGAGTAAAAGCTTCAAGAGATTTTGGAAAAATGGCAGATGATCCTAGTTTAGAATCATTCTTAAAAGATGCAGATTTAGAGGGTAACAGTTTTAATTCTGTAATGAAACAAGCACAAATATATTCATCAATATATGGACATTGTTTTTTAATTTTAGATAAACCAGCGATACAAACAAGAACAAGAGCAGAAGAACTAGAGCAAGATATAAGACCCTATTTATCATTAGTGACTCCAGAAAATGTTTTAGATTGGAATTTTAAAAGAGAAGTTAATGGAAAATATTATTTAGACTATCTTAAAATTAGAGAAGAAGTAGACAAAGATGGTGGTACTTATTTTAGACTATGGTTTCCAGATCGAATAGAAACAATATATGCAAAAGATGATAGATCGGATCCAACTACAATAGATACTGCCGATAACCAGATCGGACGAATACCAGCAGTTATTCTTTATAATTCGAAGAGCCACAAAAAAGGTTTAGGAATTTCCGATTTGGCAGATATTGCAGATTTACAAAAATCTATTTATAATGAATTTTCAGAAATAGAACAACTAATCAGATTAACAAACCACCCATCATTAGTAAAGACTCCATCAGTAAATGCAAGTGCTGGAGCTGGTGCAGTTATAGAAATGCCAGAAGAAATGGAACCTAATTTAAAACCTTATCTATTACAACCATCAGGACAAAATTTACAAGGACTCATGCAATCAATAAATCACAAAGTAGAATCTATAAATAGAATTGCACACACAGGAGCAGTAAGAACAACTAAACAAGCAGTATCATCAGGAATAGCATTACAAACAGAATTTGAATTATTAAATGCAAGATTATCTGAAAAAGCAGATAATTTAGAAATAGCAGAAGAACAATTATTTAGATGTTATGCAATGTTTCAAGATACAGTTTTTGATGGAGAAATAAATTATCCAGATTCATTTAACATTAGAGACTATGCTAGTGATCTTGCATATTTTCAGCAAGCAAAAGCAATTAATATAGAATCGCCTACATTACAAAAAGAAATTGATAAAGAAATAGCTAGAGCAGTTGTTGATGATGACGAAAAGTTAAATGTAATATTTGATGAAATCGACCAACAAAAAGAATTAGGACAATTCACTCAAGACGAAGTTCAACAGCCAGAGACAACTCAAGAAGTAGAAGAGGAAGAAGTTTAATGAATGGCCAATATAGTAGAAAACTTTACTAATTATAGAATTAGATCCATAGAGATTGCAGAAGCAGAATATTACGAAACATTAATAAGAACATTAGATAAAATAGAAACTGATGTTGTTAATTTAGTAAATAAAAATCTTCCTAAAAGTGATGACTTTAAACTATTTAATTTAAGATCAGCTATTGCAGTACAACCTTTAATAAGACAAACTTTAGAAAAGGAATATTTAAGATGGTCTGATACTGTCGTAAGAGATGGATTCAATAAACAAGCTAAAAGAATTGAAAGAGCATTTAGAGAAGTAGGTAATATACCTGTGAGATTTCAACAGCTCACTGAATCTGATTTGACATTGATACAAAATTTAAAAAGACAGACTTATACTCAATTCAAAGATGTATCTAATACATTTACAAGAAGATTATCAGAAAAAATTTATCAATATACTTTGATAGGAAGTGATCCTGTAGAACTTGAAGAAGAATTAAGAAGAACTATAAACGGAATATATGCATCTGCTAAAGATTCAGAAGTAAACGAATTAGTAAAATCTATCAAAAGAGATGAAGTAAGATTAAGAAAATTAGATAAAAGAACAGTACAAGGCAAAGCATTAAAGAATAAATTAGATAAGAATATTCAAACATTACAATCAAAATTTGCAAGAGATAGAGCTGGCGAGAACATGAAAAGGTATGCTGGTCAGATATTGAATGATTCTTTAAGAGAATTTGATGCAACTCTTAATTTAGCTAAATCTAATGATGCTGGATTAACACATGTAGTTTATCAAGGAAGTAACATACCTACAACTCGAGATTTCTGTAGGCTTGTAAGATCTGGAGCATATGATAAAAGAAATGGTGGACTTTTTACTATTGATGAGGTCAGGAAACTTTGGCGAAGAAATTGGAAAGGTAAAAAACCAGGAGATCCATTTATCGTTAGAGGAGGATATAATTGTCGTCATCAATGGTCATTTGTCAATCCAGATTGGTATGACCGAGATGGAAATTTAATAATTGAATAGGAGAAAAAATGTCAGAAGACACACAGGTTAATCAACCGAAAAATGATGCTCAAGAAGTTGAGGTAAAAGAAACTAAGACAGAAGAAAATAAAACTAATCAAGCACAATTCAGTCAAGAAGATTTAGATAGAATAATTAAACAAAGACTTGAATCAGAAAAAGCAAAAACTCAAAGAATGCTAGATGAAGCTAAAAAGAAAGAAGAAGAAATAGCTAAAGAAAAAGAAATTCAAGATGCTAAAACAAAAGCAGATCTTGAAAATCTAATGAAAGCTAGAATAGCAGAAAAAGATCAAGAGTTATCGAAATGGAAAGAAAAGGTTAAAACAATCAATGTTGATAATTCAATTCTTTCAATGGCTTCTAATCAAAATGCAATAGCACCTAGTCAAGTCGTATCATTATTAAAAAACGAGGTAAATTATAATGATGATGGAAGAGTTGAAATACTTGATAATAATTCAAACATTCGCTATAACGCAAAAGGAGAACTACTTACGATAGAGGAAAGAGTAAAAGAGTTTTTAGATGCTAACCCACATTTCCGAAAAGGGTCTTTAGCTGGGACAGGATCAACCAGTAGTGTCGAAGGTAAAACTGTAAAACCTTTTAATATTCAGGACTTAGATATGAGCAAGGCGGAGGATCGTCAAAAGTATGCTGAGTATCGCAAACAAAGAGATTCTGCTCCTGTTCAGATAAATTTAACAAATAAATAATAAGGTAAATAAAAATGGCAAACGAAAGCACAAGTTCTACACTATCGGAACTATATACAGAGATAGTGGCAGAAGCATTGTTCGTAGCAAGTGAAAGATCAATTATGAGACCACTTGTAAGAAACTATGCTGTAACAGGTGGCGGAAAGAGCGTTGAGGTGCCCATTTATTCTGCGGTAAGTGCTGCAGCAGTAAGTGAAGCTTCTGATCTTTCTAACACTGCAATAGATCCAACGTCAAAAACAATTACATGTTCAGAGCATGGAATTATGACGACGTTAACAGATCTTGGAAGAAATTCAGCTCCAAGAAATGTTGCGGCAGACATTGGAAGATTGTTCGGAGAAGCAATTGCAAAAAAAATAGACACAGACTTAACAGCTTTATTCGGTGGTTTCTCAACTACTGTCGGATCAGCTTCAACAGCTATGTCAGCTTCTTTAATTTTCCAAGCAGTAGCAAAATTAAGAGCTAATGCAGTGCCAGGAGATAATTTATCTGCTGTGATCCACCCGCAAGTAGCATTTGATTTAAAATCAGGTCTTACAAACACATTTGCTAACCCTAACCCTGGAGTTGGTAATGAAATTTTAAGATCATCTTTAGTAGGTCAAATCGCTGGAGTGAATATATTTGAAACTTCAAATATGGCAGACTCATCAGGTAATAACCCAGGTACAACTGGAGATTACAAAGGTGCAGTATTCCACCCAGATGCTTTAGGTCTAGCTATGATGCAAGACTTGAAAATTGAAACTCAAAGAGATGCGAGTTTAAGAGCAGACGAAATTGTTGCAACAGCAGTTTATGGTGTCGGTGAATTAAACGATACTAATGGTTGTGAAATCGAATCTGATTCATCAATCCAATAATAATTGGATACTTTGTGAGGGTGGGAGACTGCCCTCACATCTAAATTAAATGGAGAAGTTATGGATATTAAATTAACAAACGGCAGAAAAATAATCATTAAAGATAAAAAATATTATGAAGCTAATATTAATCATTTTGAAAGGAATGGTTTTTTTCCTGTCGATAGTGTAAAAAAACAAATTAAAAAGGCGACAATAAAAGATATAGCTGATAAAGTTGTACAACTAAAACCAAAGAAGAAAAAAAATGTTAAAAAAACTAAAAAAAAAAATTAAGCAAATATTTAATTGGATAATGGGTATTAAATAATGGCTAATTTTACAGGTCTTAATGTAGTAGATGCTGGCGAAATATCAAAGTATCAACCAGATACATTTAACTTTGGTATAGCATCAGGTGATTCGAAAGTCACACATTTTCTATCAGAAACAAATTCAGATATATTAAGAAATTTAAGAGCTGAATGGTGGCCTACTTATAAGACAAATGTATTTACAGATATTACAGTTTTAAATACTGCTGAAATGGATAATACGAGAGTAAATTTAGATCAGTTTAAAAGAGCTGGAGTATATTTATTTTTAGGCAGATTCTTTTTACCAGCACTTACAAAATTTAGACCAGAAGCAGATAAAGATAGATTTGAAAGAATGGCTGAATATTACATGGGAGAATATAACAAAGAATGGCGAATGATTCTTGAAGATGGAGTAGAATATGATGCTGACGATGGCGGAACTATTACTAAATCTGAAAGAGAACCTTTGCATGGCTTTAGAAGATTGACTAGATAATGGCTTTAGATTTAAAAATAAAATCTAATGTTAGAAATGTTCAAGCAAGATATGTAAAGTTTGCACATAAGATTCCACCGATAATAACTAAAGGTATTAAACAAGCTGGTGAACAGTTAAAAACAATAATCGTTAAAAGAACAGAGCAAGGTAAAGATGTAAAGATGAAAGACTTTACTGCATACTCTCCAGCATATGCAGATCTTAAAGGTAAGATTACAGTTGATTTATCTGATACTAATAGAATGTTACAAAGTATTTCTTCTCGTATGGTTAATAGAAATACATCAAGAATATTTTTTAGAAGTCCGAGAGAAGCTACAAAAGCATTCTTTCATCAAACAGGAGCTGGTAATTTGCCTGTTAGAAAATTTTTTGGATATAGTAAAAAAACAGAAAAAGTGATACAAGACACATTTGAAAAATTTGTAAAAAGAGAAATTAGGAAATTAGGATTATGAGTACTAGAGAAAACATTGCATCTAATTTAGTTACAGTGATAGGCAATATATCTAGTCCAGAAGTAAAAAAAGTTACTAGACAACCATTCGAATTAGACGAATTATCACAACAACAATATCCAGCAGTTTTAATTCAAACGATAGAAGAAACTAAAGAAGATCAAGAATTAGGATCTGGAGCTAAAACAAGAATTAGTACATTAGAATTTGGTATAACAGGATTTACTAAAGGCAGTGAAAGTAATATTGACACTGCTAGAAATAATTTAGCATCTGCTATTGAAACAGCACTTGAATCTGATATTACTCGTGATGGAAATGCACTAGATACAGAAGTAATTTCTATTGAAACAGATGCTGGAAGTTTATTTCCTTATGGTGCAGTTCTAATTACAGTAAGAGTCATTTATGAACATCAAGCTGGAACACCATAGGATTTATTATGTCAAACAAAAAGATAAATAAAATTATAAAAAAAATTGATAGTATAGAAAAATTACATGATAAAGAATCTATGCTATGTGAAGAAGTCAAAGATTTACTTGAAGAATTAAAAGATCAAGACGAAGATTTTGAAGAAGATTTCGAAGATGAAGAAGAAGAAGATATTGACGAGGAAGACGAATAATACTATAAACTAATAATTAATAAGGAGAAAACATATGGCTGTGCATCATGGTAAAGAGGGAGAAGTTGTAGTTGGCGGTTCTGCTGTTGGCGAATTAACTTCTTTCACGATTGAAACTACAGGAGATGTTGTTGAAAGTACAAAAATGTCTGATTCAGCAAAAAGTTTTATTGCTGGTAGAACATCTTTTTCTGGAACATTAGAAATGCATTTTGACGAAGCTGACAGTGTGCAAACACAATTAACAGTAGGATCAAGTATTACTTTTAAATTGTTACCAGAAGGAAGTTCAACAGGCGACAGAAAATTTGAAGGTGCAAGTGTGATTACAGGAATGTCAGTATCACAACCTTTAGATGGTATTGTTGCTAGATCAGTAACTTTTCAAGGAACAGGTGCTTTAACAATTGGAACTGAATAATAATTTATGTCAATTATAGACAGAGTAAAAACTCATTTTGAGACTCTTAAAACTATAACGATAGAAGTTCCAGAATGGAAAGATGAAGCAGATAATCCATCTGTTTTTTATTCTGAACCTTTAACGCTTGAAGAAAAAAATATCATATTTAAAAAGTCAAATAATTTTCAAGACTTAACTGTACTTGTAGATTTATTAATTATGAAACTTCAAGTCAAAGATGAAAAAGGTAATCTGAAAAAAGCTTTTAAATTAGAAGATAAATTTGAATTAAGAAGAAAAGCAGATTCAAATGTTATTGCTGGAATAGCTAATAAAATTTTAGCTGACACTTCATACGAGGAAGCTGAAAAAAAGTAAGAAGCGATCCTGACATAAGATCGCTATTAGTCGTTGCAGATAGACTCAAAATATCAATAGCTGAAGTATTAAGAATGCCTATTAGCCATTATAATTTATGGTTAGCTTACTTGCAAAAAGAACAGGAAGAGTATAATAAACATAAAAGGTAATCTTTATGTGGAAAGTAACTAATGGCTAGTCAAAAACTTAATATAGATATAGTAGCACGAGATAAATCTAAACAGGCTCTTAATACATTACAGGGAAATTTAAGTAGATTAAAACAATCTGTATTTAATTTAAGAAATGCTTTTATAGGTTTAGGTGCTGGTGTAGTGCTTAAAGGTTTTATTGATGCTGGTATTCAAATAGAAAATTTAGAAGTTCAATTAAATGCTTTATTCGGATCAGCAGAAAAGGGACAGAAAGCTTTAAAATCTGTAACTGATTTTGCCGCTGGTACTCCATTTGAATTAAGAAATATTCAACAAGGTATAACTGCATTAGCTACTGTAAGTGAAAGAGCTGAAAATGCTGGAGTATCATTTGATGAATTATTAAAAATTACTGGTAATACTGCAACTGTATTAGGTGGAGATTTTGCTTTAGCCGCTTTACAAATACAAAGATCATTTAGTGCTGGTGTAAGTTCTGCTGAACTCTTTAGAGAAAGAGGTGTAAGAGCTATGGCTGGTTTTAAAGAGGGAGTAAGAGTAAGTGTTGATGATTCAATAAAAGGTTTAGCTAAAGCGTTTGGAACAGGTGGAGAGTTTGGAAATCTTATAGATGATTTAAGTAAAACATTATTCGGAACAATATCAAACTTAAAAGATGCTTTTTTTATATTTCAAGTAGAAGTAGCTAAAGGTTTTTTTGAAGCATTAAAAGATAATTTAGGAGATTTAAAAAAGACAGTTGAAACAAATAAAGACAGTATAGCAGAATTTGGTAATACAATAGGAAAAGGTTTATCTGTTGCGATAAATGGTACAGTTTCAGTTGTTAAATTTTTGAAAGAAAATATTTCTATATTAATAGCTACATTTAAATTTTTTATTGCATTAAAATTAATTATATTTTTTAAAAATTTAGCAACATCTATTGCATTAGCAAAAACAGCAATGTTAGGATTTAATGCAGCAGTAAGAAAAAATTTATTAATAGGTAGTGCAGCTCTAATTATTTCACAATTAGATATTATAATTAATAAATTTAGAGAATTATTTGGAACCGCAGATATTGAAAACTTATTAGAGCCTGGTCTTAAATTTATGGAAGTTACAGACAGATTTGGTAACACTATAAAAATAGTCGTAAAAGATTTAGAACATGCTTCAAATAATATTGAAGTAGGTATGCTTCCACCTATCAAAGAAGCTGAGACTACATTTCAAAAAATAGTAAGACATATAAGAGAAACAGCAGAAAAATTAGGACAACTTAATGAAGATTCTTTAGAAAAAGCAAAAGAAAAATTTAAAAATATTGGAGATACTATAGCTAAAGGGATAAATGATGGTATTTCAAAGACTTCTAATGCATTAGCAAGATCTGTAATTTTAGGAGAAAATTTAGCTGATTCATTTAGAAAGATGGCACAACAATTAGCAGTAAAAGTTTTAAGTGCAATTATAGAAATTGTTGCAAGAAAAGGAGTTGAACTCGCTATAGAAAAATTAATTACTAAAGAACATGAAAAAAGAATGAGAATGAAACATCACTTTAGTGGTGGTGGTAGTCTGTTATCTACAGGGTTAAGTATTCTTGGTGGATTTTTAGGTTTTGATAAAGGTGGTGCAGTATCAAAAGGAAAACCTATTATTGTAGGGGAGCGTGGTCCTGAACTGTTCCTGCCAAATCAAACAGGACAAATAACTCAAAATGCAAGAGGAACTTCTGGATCTCCTGTAAATGTTAATTTTAATATTAATACTGTAGATGCAAGTGGCTTTGAAGAATTATTAGTAAGATCAAGAGGAACAATAACTCAACTTATTAATAATGCAGTCAACGAAAGAGGAAGGGCGGCTTTAATATAATGGCTGGTGCATTTCCTATATCTTCATCTGCATTTTCAACAATGGGTATTAAAAGTATTCAAAATACAATAATATCTAAATCTCAATCAGGAAAAAAATTATCAAGACAAATAGATGGTCAAAGATTCGCTTTTACTGCATCTATAATCACAGGAAAAAGATCAAATGTTTATGGAGAACTTATGGCTTTTATTATGAAACAAAGATCACAGAAAGAAAATTTTACAATTATTCCTCCAGAATTAGAAGATGCTAGAGGTGTCGAAACAGGCACACTTGCAGTTAATGGAAGTCATACTGCTGGCGATACAACAATAGCTATAGATGGTTTTGCAAGTGATACAGCTAATAGATTACGACAGGGTGATTTTATTAAGTTCAATGGACATAGTAAAATTTATATGGTTGTCGCTGATGTTACAAGTTCATCAGGAGCTTCGACAGTAACTATTGAGCCACCTTTGATTTCTGCATTAGCAGATGATGAAGCAGTAGCTTATGATAATATCCCTTTTACTGTTCATTTAGTAAACGATATACAAGAGTTTGGAGTTGTTGGTGCATCTAGTACAGGCGAACTATTATATGAGTTCGAATTAGATGTTGAAGAAGCTCTCTAATGGCAAAATATTTAGTACGTCATTGGCTTAATGTAGATGTCATAGCTGAAAAAGTTATTGATGAATCTGAAATAGATATGAAAACTAATGATTTAGGAAGACATAAAATCCCTGATGGCACATTTAGTTTTGTTGTGATAAAAGGAAACGAAAAGATAAACAGAACAACATACGAAATATATGACGAGAGCATTAAGCACAGCAGTAAAGAACGAACTAGCAACGAATGAGATTCGACCAATACATCTTATCACTATCGGTTTTGCTACTCCTGTTAATATTACTGATAATTCATTTTCTATAACATCTTCTGTATCTGGAAGTTCTGTAACTTATGTAGCTAGTGATTTTATATTAGGTGTATCAAATTTTAGTGAAGAAACAGATGTTAATTTATCTCCTATAACTTTAAGCTTATCAGGAGCAGATCAAACATTTATTTCAACTTGCTTAAATGAAAATGTTATTAATGATGAAGTAAAAATTTTTAGAGGTTTTTTACAAGATACAAATGTTCTTATTGATGATCCTTTTTTATTATATAATGGTCAAATTGATAATTTTGGAATTTCAGAATCAGATACAGATTCATTAGTAAATCTAGCTATAGTTTCACATTGGGCTGACTTTGAAAAACGATCTGGTCGTAAGACAAATAATACATCACAACAACGATTCTTTTCAACAGATGTAGGAATGGATTTTAGTTCTCAAACAGTACAAGATATAAAATGGGGTAGAGCATGATTTTTAAAAAAATATTTAAAGCAGCAGCAAAAATATTTAAACCTGTTGTAAAAATATTTCAAAAAGCTATCTCGTGGTTGATACCTACACCTGATATACCAGACTTCGGACAATCTGAATTTGATGATTTTGAAAAAGGTATTCTATTAAATAAACAATCAAATGATGCATCTATTCCTGTAGTATATGGAGAAAGGCTTATCGGGGGTACACGTGTCTTCCTAGAAACATCTGGAATAGACAACGAGTTTCTATATATGGCTTTAGTAATGTGTGAGGGAGAAATAAATTCAATAGAAGAAATACGAGTAGATGATAAAGTTGTAACATTTTCTGGTGCTTTAACAGATAATACTCAAAGAACAGTTGCTAGTTCAGATTCTAATTTTTACAAAGATGGAGCAAGTTATATTACAATCGAGCCACATTTAGGATCTGATGGACAATCTGCATCAAGTTTGTTGTCAACATTGTCAAGTTGGGGTAGTAACCATAAATTATCTGGAATTGCATATCTAGCTCTTAAGTTTAAATGGAATCAAGATATATTCGGATCTATTCCAAAAGTTCAAGCTAGAATTAAAGGTAAAAAAATAGTTACATTAGCATCTAATCTTTCAGAACAAACTGCATCTTATTCAACTAATCCAGCATTTTGTATTTTAGATTATTTAAGAAACGAAAGATATGGAAAAGGTATTGCAACAGCAGATATTGATTTACAAAGTATTTATGATGCATCACAAGTTTGTGTGACTCAAGTAACTCCATTTTCTGGAGGATCTAATATAAATCTTTTTGATACAAATGCAGTTTTAGATACTTCAAAAAAAGTCATTGAAAATATAAGAGAACTAATAAAAGGTTGTAGAGGATTTTTACCTTATTCATCTGGAAAATATAAATTAGTTATTGAAACGACAGGATCAGCTTCTATTACATTGACCGAAGATGATATTATAGGTGGATATAATTTATCAAGTCCTAGTAAAAATGAAAGATATAATAGAGTTATCGTTACATTCGTTAATCCAGATCGAAATTTTCAGGCAGACGAGGTACAGTTTCCTCCTGTAGACGATTCAGGTTTATCTAGTGCAGACCAACATGCTACAATGAAAACAGCAGATGGTGGATTTTTATTAGAGGGTAGGTTCGATTTCAAGACGCTCACAAGTCCCTATCAGTCGGAGGAGATGGCAGAAATTATTTTGCGTAGAAGTAGAGAGGCACTTCAACTTTCCATAAATGTAGGATTCAATGCATATGATTTAGTTATTGGTGATTTGGTAAATATAACCCATGCCTCATTAGGATTCTCGTCAAAGACTTTTCGTATAATGTCTTTAACTTTTAATGAAGACTTTACAATTAGTTTAGATTTAGTTGAATATCAAGGTAGTCATTATACTTTTGCACCTAAAGCTCAACAAACTACAACACCATCTACAAATTTACCTAATCCATTTGTAATACAACCACCAGCTTCATTAACATTAACAGACGAAATGATTGAATATTCTGATGGAACTGTAATCACTAGATTAAATATTTTAGTAGGAGCTTCTCCAGATTCTTTTGTTTCTAATTATCAAGTTGAAGCTAAAAAATCTACTGAATCCGATTTTAAAATAATATCTACAGGATCACAACTAAACCATGAATTATTAAATGTCATAGATGATATTGATTATGATGTGCGTGTAAAAGCAATTAATAGTTTTGGAGTATCTTCAACTTTTATTTCAGCTACTAGAAAAATTGTAGGTGCAACAGATACACCTAGCGACGTTTCTGATTTTAATATTTCAATGACAGGATCAAATCAAATGCAATTGCAGTGGAGTCCTGTAACAGATTTAGACATTGAATTTTATGAAATAAGATATTCCATGGGATCTGGATCTACAGAGTGGTTTAATACTTCTCCTCTAGTTCAAGTTCCTAGAAGAAAATCAAATAGTGTAGTCGTTAATGCATTAAAACCACCATTTAATTTATACATTAAAGCAGTTGACAAACTAGGCAATGAATCAGCTAACGCTACATTAATAGCTTCTAATGTAATAGCTTTGCAATCCTTTGAAGATATTTCAACAATCAATGAAGAAACTGCATTTGCAGGAACATTTACTAATTCATTTAAAGGAGAGGACAGTAATGGAACACCAGCAATAACATTAGACACAATAACACTTTTTGATGACCGTAGTGGTAATTTTGATGATGCAGATTCTAGTGGATTCTTTTTTGATACAGGAGGATTAGCAGATAATATTACAGGATCAGGTAATTATGTATTCTCTAATACATTTTCTTTAGATGCAGTTTATGATGCCACATTTCAAACACAAATAACAATGGAATCAGATGATCCTTACGATTTATTTGATTCTGGTAGAGGAGCTTCCTTTTTTGACAGCGCTCGTGCACCATTCGACGGTAATGCACCTACAAATAATAATGCTATAATTCAAATAGGAGCTGATGATTCTAGTTTATCAAATATAACTTCTTTTAGTACAGTTTCACAACAAGGAACATTCAAAGGTAGATTTTTTAAATTTAGATGTGTGATGGAGTCTTCTAATAATAATGCAAGACCAGTAGTTACAGGATTACAAGCTAAATTAGTATTAGAAAAAAGAACTGAAACAGGAGATGATATTGCATCAGGAAGTTCTACTAAATCAGTTACATTTACAAATGCTTTTTTCCAAATTCCAAATATTACAGTCACAGGGCAAAATTTAGCTTCTGGGGATTTTTTTGTGATTACAAATAAAAGCAAAACAGGCTTTGACATTGTATTTAAAAATAGTAGTAATACTATTATAGATAAAACTTTTGACTTCCAAGCGCGTGGAGTAGGGTTGAAAAATTAAAAAAAAAGGACTATAAAGAACTATGTCTCAAGTAACCGACGTAACACTAAACAATCAAGCATTCGGAACGTTCCGTAGCGAACTTAACTCAATTTTAGGTGCTTTAAACTCTGCACATGTTGGTAGTTCAGCACCTGGCTCAGTAACGACAGGCACAATTTGGGTGGACAACGGAACATCAGGAAAATTAAAGGTTAAAATAAACGACGGATCTGATAATGTAGAATTATTTGAAATTGATATATCATCAAACGCTATAACAAGTAATATGTCAGTTACAGGAACAATAACAGAAGCAGATCCAAATGCTTTACCATTGGCTTTAGCTTTAGGATAGGAGAATAAATGGCTAATACTTTTAAACAAATAAATTTTGCGGCAGAGCCTAATTCTGCTGGAACACCTTACGTAGTTTATACAACAGCTTCATCAACAACTACAGTTATAATTGGTTTGATGCTTACTAATATTCACACAACATCTGTTACAACAGAAGTTGAATTAGTATCTACAACAGCAAATAGAGGTGGTGCAAACAATGTAGCAAATGGAACTTCTTTTTTAGTAAAAGATGTAAGTATTCCAAATGGCTCAACATTAGAACTTTTAACAGGCGGTAAAGTTGTTATGGAAGCTGGAGATGCACTTAGAATAGATTGTTCAGTAGCAGATAAACTTTCAGGCTCTTTATCAGTTTTAGAAATTACATAGGAGTTATATATGCCATTTATTGGAAAAACACCTACAGCAGTTCCTTTAACAAGTTCAGATATAGCAGATGGTATTATTTCAACTGATAAACTAGCAGATACATCTGTCACAAATGCAAAACTAAACGCAGATTTAATATCAGCAGAAACAGAATTATCATCAGCACCAGCAGATACAGATGAACTATTAATTAGTGATGCTGGTGTTTTAAAAAGAATTGATGCAAGTTTAATAGGTGGCGGGTCTATAGCAATTACAAAAGTTGAAGATACGACAGATTACTCTCAATCGAATCAAGGTGAAACAGTTTTTGGAAGTGGCTTAACATTTACTCCAGCATCAACCACATCACACGTTATGGCTTTTACAGAAGTTAGTGGGGCTGTGTCTAATGATGGTAGCGATAACGATAATAGAACTAAAATTAAATTTGGAACAGATAACTCATCTGGAAATACAATTTTTGAATCTAGCACAGCAGATCAAAATGCTGGTCATGTTAATATGCAAGCTTCAGGTCATACTATGTATTTTTTTCAAACAGGAGTTATCGGTACTTGTCAAAGAAATAGCTCAAATAATGTTGTTTTAAAAGTCACAGGACAATCTAATTTTGATAATGGAACAACTGTTTATGTTTATAATATTAAAACAATATTTATGGAAATAGGATAATGAAACACATAATTAAATTTAATAAAGCTATTTTATCTTTGCAACCTAATGCAAAATTTTCTTGTAAAGGTATTGATGATAACAATACAGAAATTGTAAGTTGGGAAGATAATTCAATACCACAACCAACTGAATCTGAAATAAATACTAAAATTACAGAACTTGAAGAAATTGAAAACAATGTATCAGCTAAAAGAACATCAGGAAAAGTTAAATTAAAAAATTTAGGTTTAAATGATGACGAAATAGAAGCATTAATAGGTAAATAGTATGGCATATATAGGAAAAGAACCAGCAGTCGGAAATTTTCAAGTTTGTGATGCAATAAGTGTAGTTAATGGACAAGCGGCATACACTTTGCAAGTATCATCAACTAATGTAGTGCCAGAATCAGCTAATCATATGCTGGTATCTTTAAATGGTATATTACAGAAACCAAATTCATCATTCACAGTTTCAGGTTCAACAATTACTTTCGCATCTAATTTAGCAACAGGAGATGTAATTGACTTCATCATGCTGTTAGGCTCGGTTTTGGATATTGGAATTCCTAGCGATTCTTCAGTTACAGATGCCAAAGCAAACTTTGTATCAACATCTAGTGCTGCAGGTTTACAGATAAAAGGTGATGGAACAACTGATGGTACTTTACAGCTTAATTGTAGTCAGAACAGTCATGGTGTTAAGATTGCTTCTCCAGCACACTCGGCTGGTCAATCATACACTCTAACTTTACCAACAGGAAATGTAACAGCAGATAAATTTTTAAAAGTAGCTTCTGTATCAGGGTCAGGTACAACAGGAATTGGTCAATTATCTTTTGCTGATGCTGGTGGTGGTTTAGTGCTTATCAAAGAAGTTGCCGCAAGTAATGTTGCATCAGTTTCTTTTGTGCATGGTACAAGTGATGTTGTTTTTGATTCAACATATAAAGCATATCTTTTTGTTTTTTCACAAGTTATGATGGCTAGTGATGAAGAAGTATTTATAAGAGCCATGATAAGTGGTTCAGCACAAACATCATCTTATGTAAATGCGCAATATGGTTCTTATGCTGGTACTTCAGCTTACCATGATGAATATTCAAATGCTTTTATGGGATCTCCTGGAGATGTTGAAAGTACAAGACCTTTATCAGGTTTTGCTTATGTTTATGGTGCTGGTGGTTCATCTATATATCCTCAAATGGTAGGTCAAGTTACTATGAAAAGATCAAATAGTAATCACTATAACTTTAATTTTGGTGCTTATCGTAACGCTACAACTTCTAATTTTGATGGAATTACATTTACAAACAATGGTGGTGGTAATATATCAACAGGAAATTTTAAACTATATGGATTGAAGTAATGACTAAATATGTAATGATAAATGGTATTAGACGAGAGATGACATCTGATGAAGAAATAAAATTTAATCAAGATGTAGAAGAAACAAATTTATATCTTGAAGAAAAACAAAATGCTGAAACACAAAAAGAAACAAAAAAAGCATCAGGCAAACAAAAATTAAAAGATTTAGGTCTTGATGATGATGAAATAAATGCATTGATGGGAGCATAACATGGCTCTACTCTTTGCTAAAAACAATTCCCTTTCAGCAGTAACAGCACTTCCAACTTCAATATCAGGTGGTGGTCTTAATTTAATATCTACTCAAACTGCATCATCTTCATCTACAATAGATTTTACTTCAGGGATAGACTCTACTTACAAAGAATACATATTTAAATTTTATGACTTACACCCATCAGCTAATGCCTATACTAGATTTCAAGGAACAACTGATGGCACTAATTTTAACACAACTATAACTTCAACTACTTTTGCCGCTTACCATGATGAAGGAGATAGTTTTGCTCTTTTAGAATATAGACCAAATGCAGACCAAGCACAAGGGACAGCACTACAACCTTTAAACTATGCTGATAGTGTTGGTACTGATAACGATATGTGTTTTGTTGGAACTTTACATTTATTCGACCCATCAAACACAACTTTTGTCAAACACTTTATTTCAACTTGTAATTCAGCTTCACAAAATCCAATGCCAACAAATACTTTTATTGCTGGATATTTTAATACTACTAGTGCAATAACAGGAATAAGATTTCAACAAAATACAGGAAATATTGATATTGGAACAATTAAAATGTATGGGGTATCTTAATGTCTTTTGGTTTAGTAAAACATAATAATAATTCTATATCAGCTATAACAACACCAGGAAGTTTAGCACAAGGTAAAATGACTTTGATAAAAGAACAAACTGCTAGTTCAAGTTCTTCAATATCTTTTGTAGATGGAAGTTCATCTGTCGTTTTAGATAGCACATATCCAATTTATTTATTTAAATTTATCAATATTCACCCTGCTACAGATAATACAGAATTTCAATTTAATGGTTCAGATGATGATAGTAGTCATAGTTATGATGTAACTAAAACAACCACATTTTTTAGAGCATATCATGATGAAGGAGATAGTGGTGCGGCTTTAGAATATCAGACAAGTAAAGATTTAGCACAAGGAACAGGGTTTCAAACTTTAGCAGAATATGGAAATGACAACGATCAAAGTACAAGTGGAGAGCTTTATCTTTTTAATCCAAGTTCTACAACATTTGCAAAACATTTTATGTCAAATTTTAATTTTTCAAATGGTTCAAATTATTCAATGAATACTTATTGTGCTGGTTATTTTAATGATACTGATGATATTACAGCCATACAATTTAAATCTAGTAGTGGTAATATAGATTCAGGCACAATCAAACTCTATGGAATAAAAGGAAGCTAATGAGTATTGTAAAATTAAATAATAGATCAGTAAAAGATGTAACAGCTTTTGGTTCAATATCTTCTCTTGGAAGTCTTACACATATTGCAACACAAACAGCATCATCATCAGCAAGTTTAAGTTTTACATCAGGGATTGATAGTACCTATAAGGAATATATTTTTTATATGGTTAATATTCATGCTCAAACAGATCAAGTGAATTTTCAATTCAATATGAGTATAGATGGTGGTTCAAATTACAATGTAACAAAAACTACAACATCTTTTAGAGCTGGTAATTATGAAAACGATAGTTCTACTGCATTTGCTTATTTAGATAGTGATGATCTTGCACAATCAACAGGATTTAAAAATTTAACTGAAAATACATCAATGGGTTATGACAACGACCAAAATTTAGGTGGATTTTTACATTTATATAATCCAAGTTCTACTACATTCGTAAAACATTTTATTGCAAGAACGAATAACGCACATTGGATAGATGTTTCAACAGATGGTTATTTTGCTGGGTATGGAAATACTACAAGTGCAGTAAATTCAATTCAATTTAAAATGTCATCAGGAAATATAGATAGTGGACAGATATTGCTATTTGGATTAAATTAAAATATAAGGAGTTATTATGGCAGATAGATATAAATTAGTAAATGGCGAAAGAATAAAACTTACAGCAAAAGAAAATGCTGAAAGAGATGCTGAAGAAAAGGCATGGGCTGATGGAGCATTCGACAGAGCTATTGCATCTTTAAGACAAGATAGAAATAGACTTTTAGCTGAAACAGATTTTTATGCTTTATCTGATGTTACAATGTCAGACGAAATGAAAAAATACAGACAGGACTTGCGAGATATTACAGTTGGTCTTGATACAGAAAAAAAAGTTAAAGCTAAAAAATTTCCAACTAAACCAGAATAATGCAGCTTTCAAAGCATTTTAAGCTTTCAGAATTTGAAAAAAGTATGACAGCTCAACGCAAAGGTATAAAAAATAAAGCTGGAGCTGGAGAAATTAAAAACCTTACAGATTTATGTTATGCTGTTTTAGAAAAATGTCGTGTCAAATGGGATAAGCCTGTAACGATTACAAGTGGATATAGAAGTCCAGAATTATGCGAAGCTATCGGATCAAAACCTACATCACAGCATACGACAGGGTGTGCGGCGGATTTCGAGATAGCT
>VTLG01007949.1_pt1 | contig 21203 bp, 30 predicted proteins | sample 4694571 | NCBI WGS metagenome assembly VTLG01 (sample SAMN12604809, study PRJNA352737) | marine metagenome | biome: ENVO:00000447; feature: ENVO:00000209|ENVO:00000569|ENVO:01000036; material: ENVO:00002151; isolation source: viral sequences binned using virsorter ... | reverse complement strand
AACCAAACACTAAAATTAGTTTTATTGTTAAAGGTGGTGTCAAAACATCTGCGAATGGAAACCAATACCGAAACGTAGAAAATGTTAAAGTGATTGAAGAAAGCAGTAACAGTTATCAACCAACACCAACTAACGGAAATAAATCTGATAATAACAAAGATAGATTAATTTACGTTACCGGTATAGTTGGGCGAGCTATGTCAAGTGGAGCATTTACTGAACTCAAAATTGATACTTTAACTGAAGAAGCAGTAAAGTCTTTTAATAAACATTTGGCTTAATGAAAGATTACAAAAAACTTTTCAGCAGATATTGGAGTGTGTCATCTGATGATACACTTCTATGCTGGAACTGTAATCAAGCAGTTGCAGTTGATATACACCACATAGAGCCTAAACGGATGGGGGGTGTTCAAAATAACAGACTAAATAGAATAGATAATTTATTTGCAGTATGTCGAAAATGTCATAACTTGGCACATAAAGATAAATTAATAAATGAAAAATTTAAAAAAATATTACAAGAAAAAATAAAGCTAAAGGAGATGCTGAAAATATGAGTAAATACGTTATCAATTATAGAATGGAATTTAAAACAAGACCCACCAAAGCAGAAGTTGAAAGTAAAATGTTTGAACTAATTAGAGATGGTTTTACTTTAAGGACTATGGAAGAACAAAACGAATACATTAGAGCAAAAGAAATAAGAGAAAAAAAACGTGGCTAAAAAAAAAGAGGGTTTTAAAATAATTTACAAAGCCGAAGAATACTGGCGACACTTCGTACATTTAAAAGCTTGCTGTATTTGTGGTAAGCCAGCCGACAGATATTCTAAATTTAAATTTTATTGTTTAGAGTGTTATGAAAGAATTGTTAAAAAAGGAACATAATGACCGACATTTATAATATACAATTTGACCCAATAAAATTATCTCATCAGCAAGAACAATTAGGTTTAGAATATAGTGACAACGATACAGCACTTGAAATTTTAAAGAAAGAAGAAAAACTTATAGTTGCAGAATTGACGCTATACTATACACAAAATATAAAGTATAAGAATACGAGTGAATTACAAAGCTATATTCACTCTGATAAAAGATTTAGAGATTTTGTTGACAGATACAGCAAAACTTTAAAAGTAAGGAATCGTTCTAAAATTAGATATGAAACCTTTAAAACCTTTAGAGAAGATTTAAGGACGAAATCTATCAATGAGGTGCAGTTGGCAAAACACAACATTTAATAGAAAGGAGTATGTTATGAGCCAAACACAAAACGAACAAATACTAGATTATCTTAAATCTGGTAAATCAATCACACCCCTAGAAGCCTTGGAATTTTTCCAATGTTTTAGATTAAGTGCAAGGATATTTGACCTTAGAAATGATGGTCATAATATTATTACTAAAAATATAACCAATGATAAAAAGACGTATGCTCAGTATCACCTTATAGGCAAAAAAGATGCGTGAATATAGAGGTTTTATTATTGGGATAATTGTATTTGCGATAGCTTTACAGTTATTTGGTGGTTTATGATTGAGCATTTTAAAAAGTTTGACAAAGAAAATAAAAAAAATATTTTACCTTTGTCATTTAGTCAACTTACTGAATTTGCATTTAATAGAGAACGCTGGGCGTTGAGAAGAATATTTGGTTATGAGTTTGATACAAACCCAGCAATGCAAAGGGGGTCTGTTGTAGAAAGTGGTTTAAATATGTGGCTTAACGGAACAGACCAAAAGGAAGCAATAGAAAAAATGATTGATGAATATGATAAAAATTGCTCAAATTTATCTGGCGACAAGGTAATAAGTGAAAAAGAAAACCTCATTCCATTATTTAATGAAGGGGTACAAAGGTTAACTAATTATGCTTTTAAATGGAATTTAGTTGGCTATCAAAATAAAGTAGAAATGGATATAGAAGGTATACCATTAGTAGGCTATACAGATTTCCAATTTGAAGAAAAGAACACTAAGGAAAACTTTTATGTCGACTTAAAGACAACTTTAAGAAAGCCAACTGGTATTTCATATAGCCACCAAATGCAACAAGCCATATATTTTAAAGGGACAAACGCCCAGCAAAAACTATGGTATTTAGTATGCAAAAAATCCGGAACAGAATTTTATGAATTTACTTTAAGTGATTATCATAAACCAATGAAAGTTTGTAATCATATTGTGAAGGTTATGGGTAATTTTCTTAAAAAGGTAGATACATTAGATGACGTAAAAAATTCACTTATACCAAATCCAGATGATTGGATATGGAAAGAAGAAGCAGTTCACAAAGCAAGACTTGAGGTATGGGGGTATTAATTACCCCTTTACCAACTTTTATTATTAGGTTAATCATTTTATTTAAGGAGAAATATTTATGTTTATAAGTAAAGAAAGCAAACCACAAGAAAAACTAAAAGCTTGGTATTTATTTACCGAGGATTTTGTCGCTGGGACTCAGCATCTCACCAATGAGCAAATAGGTGTTTATATAAGGCTGTTATGTTGGAACTGGAACAAAAGGTGTAAAGGTATACCATTAGACCCCAACAGCCATTATAGGATAGCAAACTGCATTACAGATGAAGAAAAAATTTCTTGCAATGAAGTTATTAAACAATTTTTCGTAGAAGTGCAAGATCATTATCAAAACGAAAGGCAATTACAAGAATACCTTTATATAACTAAAAGAATAGAAGCATCTAAAATAAATGGTAGGCTTGGAGGTAGACCAAAAAAACCTAGTAATAACCCCCCTACCTCTACCCATACCCCTACCAATATTCCCAAAACCAAGAAAGTAGATAATTTTCCTATCTTTTGGAAAGATATAACAAATAAAGTAAGCAAAGGTATAGCAGAAAAAAATTTTAAAAATGTAGATAATGGATGGAAGGAAAAGCCAAAAGAATTAGCAGAAATGTATAATAAATATTTCCATAGCATTGAAGACAAAAAATTTGCCAAACAGCCGGCTTATTGGTTGAGTGCAAAAAAATATGAAGATCAAGAAGCTGACATTAAAAACGGAGTTACAGAAGTATATCCTTTAAGACTAAAAATTTTTAAACAAGCGATAAAAGATAAGGATAGCAGTTCATTTGTAACTAGTTTTGCAAACCAGCATTTTCCGGATTTGCAAAGAGCAATAAAAGAAGGAGAAATAACTAAGGAAGATGCAATTAGATATTTAAATATGGGTAACAGATTATAAAATATATGGGGGTACAAACATACCTTGCTTATGCTTTACCCCTACTGTATGCTAATTTAAACGCCTTTATAAGAAAGGAAAGCATGGCAGATAGGTTTAAAGATGATAAAACAAAGCAAGATTATACTTTTTATAGTATGGGTAAAACTAGTAAAAAAGAAAAGGAAAATGCAGTAAAACCAGTTTTTCATAATTTTAATCTTAAAAAAGAAACAGTAGAAAAACTTTTAAATAGTTATATGTACTGCATAAAATGTGGCAGTAACCCAATAATAAAAGTTGATAATGCAAAAGAATATATATGTGATAAATGTATAAAAAAAATGTTATCGGAAAAATGGAATATAAAAGACAAAAAATAGAGCTATGTAAAAAGCTTATTTCAGAAATAGATATTAGTAAGTATAATCAAAAAGAATATATAAAAATTGTGAATCTTATTTTTCAAGATGTGTTTAGGATTGAATAATATTTATTTATTGATAGTATAATAATACCAAACTAAAGGGAAAATTAGGCGTGAAAGTTGAAACTATAGATATTAATAAATTAATACCATACCACAACAACCCTAGAAAATCACAAGCAGTAGATAAGGTAGCCAGCTCAATAAATGAATATGGATTTCAACAGCCTATAGTTGTAGATAAAAAAATGGTTTTGATAGTAGGACATACTAGGTTACTAGGTGCTAAAAAACTAGGTTTAAAAAAAGTACCGGTGCATATTGCAGATTTATCAGAGTCAAAAGCTAAAGCCTATAGAATTGCTGATAATAGATTAAATGAAGATAGTGACTGGGATATAGATTTACTTAGCATAGAAATAAAAAATTTATTAGATGATGATTATAATATTGATTTATTAGGTTTTGATCATAATGAATTAAATAAACTTTTGGAGCAAAATAAATATGCTGACGGTAAAAAGGGTGAAATGTCGAAAACTTTTGGTTTTCCACCTTTTACTGTTTTTAATGCTAGAGAGGGAAAATGGCAAGAAAGAAAAAAATATTGGCTTAATTTAGGTATCAAAAGTTATGAAGGTAGAGATAATAATTTAATAAGTTACAGCAAAGTTTCAACAATGGATGAAAAAGATACATCTATTTTTGACCCAGTTTTATGTGAAATTATGTATAATTGGTTTTCTCCACAAGGTGGCTTGATTTTAGATCCTTTTGCCGGTGGTAGCGTTAGGGGTATAGTAGCATCAAAATGCAAAAGAAATTATATTGGGAATGATTTACTTGAACAACAAGTACAAGCTAATAGAAAACAAGCAAAAGAAATATGTAAAGAATATATTCCAAAATGGACAATAGGGGATAGTGTAAATATTAAAAAGTTATTTGGAAACAAAAAAGCAGATATGATGTTGAGTTGTCCACCCTATGTAAATTTAGAAGTTTATAGTAATTTACAAAATGATTTATCAAATATGGAATACAAAAAGTTTTTAGATACTTATAAAAAAATTATAAAAGATTGTTATGACTGTTTGAAAGAAAATACTTTTGCTGTTTGGGTTATAGGCGAAGTAAGAGATAAAAATGGTAACTATTATAACTTTCTTGGCGATACTATTTCTGCATTTATTAAAGCTGGTTTTAATTATTATAATGAAGCTGTATTAATTACTGCTGTAGGAAGTTTACCTTTAAGGTCTGGTAAAATTATGAAAAAATCTAGAAAGTTAGGAAAAACACATCAAAATGTTTTAATATTTGTTAAAGGGGATGGTATAAAAGCAACTGAAAAATGTGGTGATGTAGAAATAAATTTTGAAGATGATTATTATGGGGATATATTATAAGTATGTTACCAAAACCAGTTATAAAAAAGTATGGAAAAATAAACGTAGTTAGAGATGACTTTTTAGAGGGTGGTACTAAAATGAGATTTATACTTCCATTTATACAAGAAAGAAAAGAAAAAGAATTTGTATATGCATCGCCTTCATTTGGTTATGCTCAAGTTGCTCTAGCATCGTGTTGTAAAATACTAAATAAAAAAGCTGTAATATTTTCACCTAAAAGAAAAGAACCACATCCATTGACACTAAAAGCTAAAGAACTAGGAGCGACAATATATCAAGTACCTTATGGCTATTTAAGTAATATACAATCTAAAGCAAAGAAATATTGTATAAACGAAGGTGCATTTCTTATTCCATTTGGTGTTGATATACCTACTGCATCTAATAGCCTAACTAATGTTGCAAAAAGTCTAAATATAAGACCAAAAGAAGTTTGGACTGTTTCTGGTAGTGGTACATTAACAAGAGCATTACAAAAGGCTTGGACAAAAGCTAAATTTTATGCAGTAGAAATAGGAAAAAAAAATTCAGATATAGGTAATGCTATAAGGTTGACAGCACCAGAAAAGTATGAACAAAAATCAAAACTTAAACCACCTTTCCCTAGTTCATTATGGTATGACGCTAAATGTTGGCAATTTATAATTAAAAATGCTAAAGAAAATGCTTTATTTTGGAACGTGGGCTCATAAATGGCTAGACCTAAAAAATATAATATAGATACTAGTCAGGTTCAAAAACTTGCATCTTTAGGTTGTACTAATACTGAAATGGGAGACTTTTTTGGTTGTTCTCCTGACCTTTTAGAGAAGAGTTATTCGGAATATCTGACAAAAGGAAGGGCAGAGCAACGAATAAGGCTAAGACAGTTGCAATGGAAGTCAGCAGAAAGGGGGAATGTAACTATGCAAATATTTCTAGGGAAGAATATGTTAGGTCAGCAAGATAGGATAGAAGAGAACCAGTTAGAAGAGCCATTAGTATGGACTAATGATTGATGGTTTTTTTACCAAATAAAAAGTACAACATCATTTATGCAGACCCACCTTGGCATTTTTCAAATTGGTCTGGAAAAGGAAATGTAAAAGCACCCATAAATTATTATGCTACTATGTCTATAAATGATATTTGTAAATTACCAGTTAAGGATATTGCTGATAAAAATTGTGTGTTGTTTATTTGGACTTGTGACCCAATTGTAGATAAAACTTTCGAAGTTATTAAGTCTTGGGGTTTTACTTACAAAACTATGGGCTTTGTGTGGGTAAAAATTACTAAACAAAATAAACCAAAAATGGGATTAGGTTATTGGAGTAGAGGTTCTACAGAATATTGTCTGTTAGCAACCAAAGGCAAACCTAAAAGATGCTCAAAAAAAGTTGCTAAGACTATTATGGCAAGAGCAACTATTCATTCAAAAAAACCTAAAATAATTAAAGATAAAATTGTTGAATTATGTGGCGATTTACCACGAATAGAATTGTTTGCAAGAAATGTTGGTTTATTTTCTAACAATTGGGATTATTGGGGTAATCAAGTATAATGCCACTAACTGAACCACAAAAAACAGTAACTAATTCTAAAGCTAGATTTAGGGTTCTGATTACTGGCAGAAGATTTGGTAAAACATATCTAGCAATAAATGAAATAGCTAAGTATTCTAGTCAACCTAATAAAAAAGTTTGGTATGTAGCTCCAACTTATAGGCAAGCCAAGACAATATGTTGGGCTGAATTAAAAGACAAAATGATAAAACATAAATGGGTAAAAAATATCAACCATAGTGACTTAACAATAACATTAAGAAACAACTCAACTATTACATTAAGGGGAAGCGAAAATTTTGATGCATTAAGGGGGGTAGGTTTAGATATGGTAATATTTGACGAATTTTCAGACATAAATAAAGAAGCTTGGTATGAGGTGCTAAGACCTACATTATCAGATACAAAAGGGTCTGCTTTTTTCTGTGGCTCACCAAGGGGGTTCGGAAACTGGAGTTATGAACTATTTAAAATGGGTGAAACAAATAATGATTGGGAAAGTTTTAAATATACAACTTTAGAAGGTGAACAAGTAAGCCAAGAAGAAATAGAGCAAGCAAAACAAGATTTAGATTTAAGAACATTTCAGCAAGAATATGAAGCAACATTTGTTAATTATTCTGGAATGATATATTATAACTTTAGTAGGGAAAAAAACATTATTGAAAAATATAAAGGTGGTAGTTTGTTTTTACATATAGGTTTAGACTTTAATGTTGACCCTATGTGTGCTGTAGTAACTGTAATAGAAAAAGATATAGTTACAGTTATAGATGAAATACAAATATACTCATCCAATACTAATGAAATGTGTGAAGAAATAAAATACAGATATAAACATCAAAATATAATTATTTACCCAGACCCAAGTGCAAGGCAAAGAAAAACATCAGCTGGGGGTTTAACAGATTTAGCAATATTAAAAAACTTTGGTTTTGATGTAAGGTGTAAGAATACAGCACCCTTAGTGAGGGACAGAATCAACGCAGTAAATTCTAAACTAAAAAATGTTGCTGGAAAAAATAGTTTATTTGTTTTGCATACTTGTAAAAATGTGATAAAAAGTATTGAGCGTCAAATTTATAAGGAGGGCAGTCACATACCAGATAAGGATAGTGGATTCGACCACTTTAATGATGCTTTAGGTTATTTAATTGAATACAACTATCCTATACGAAGAAACTTTGTAGCAACTGAGCAAAAGAGGTGGAGTTAAATGGATAGGGAACAATTACAAGAAAAACATCATTTATGGAAAGCAAATATTGACAACTGGGAGTTTTACATACGCAGTTATTTAGGTGGCAACGATTACAAAAATGGAGATTATTTACATAGGTATGTATTAGAATCACCGGAAGAATATGAAGCAAGATTAAAGCACACTCCACTTGATAATCATTGTAAAAATGTTGTGCAAATTTACACAAGTTTTTTATGGCGTGTTCCACCAACAAGGGATTATGGAAGTTTAGATGGAGATGAACAGCTAATTTCATTTGTAAAAGATGCAGATTTAGATGGAAGAAGTTTTAACACAGTTATGAGGGAAGTTCAAATGAACGCATCTATTTATGGTAACTGCTGGGTTATTGTAGATAAACCTCAAACAAATGCAAAAACTAAAGCCGAAGAATTAGCACAAGATATTAGACCTTATGTTTCAATTTATACACCAGAAAACATTGTCAACTGGAATTATAGTCGAGCTAGTTCCGGTAGGTTTTATTTAGATTATTTAGTGGTAGTGGAAGATATAAATAATGAAAGAGCAATATTAAAAGTATTTACAGAAGAAATTATTAGCACTTATTTAGTTGAAGAATATAATCAAGAAAGTGATGGTGAAGTTAAAATATTAGAAGAAATACCAAACCCTCTTGGCGTAATACCAGCAGTAAATGTTTATAATTTAAGGGGTAATAAAAGACCTATTGGCATTAGTGATTTGTCTGACGTAGCACATTTACAACAATCTATTTATAATGATTATTCAGAAAAAGAACAGCTTATAAGATTAGCAAATCACCCTAGCTTAGTAAAAACACCTAATGTGGAAGCTAGTGCTGGTGCTGGCTCAATAATAGAAATTCCAGAAGATATGGACAGTTCATTAAAGCCTTACATTATACAGCCTAGTGGTCAAAACTTAGATGGCATAATGAAATGTATACAAAACAAAGTCGATGCTATAGATAGAATTACACATATGGGATCAGTAAGAGCAACTGGCACACAAATAGCTAGTGGTATAGCTTTACAAACTGAATTTCAATTATTAAATGCAAGGCTTTCAGAAAAAGCAGATTATTTAGAAAACGCAGAAGAACATATTTGGAGTTTATTTGCTAAATGGTTGGAAAAAGAGTTTGATGGTTTTGTAAATTACCCAGATACTTTTGATGTTAGAGATTGGGCGAATGATATGCAATATTTACAAATGGCAAAAGCTAGTGGTGTAAAGTCAGAAACCTTTAACAAGGAAATAGACAAACAAATAGCAGATACAGTTATTGATGATAATGATAAAATTAAAACTATAAATGAAGAAATTGACAATGCTAGAACAGTTAGGGGTCAATTTCAAACAACTAATGTAGAGGGGGTAACAGTTGGCGAAACGGAAGAAACGACGAGTTCCTAAAGATAAAAAAACCAAAATACCTAAAAAATATTTATCTGGTTTAAAAGGTGCAAAAAGAAGTAGGCGTGCAAGTTTAATTAAACAAGTAAGTTCATTGTATAATAGTGGACAAAGGATACCTTTAGCATTATTAAGAAGAAGGACAAAAACATAATGGTAAGCAAATATAGAAAACCTTTATCGGCAAGCACTATAAAAACACTTAAAGCAAAAGCTAAAAAATCAAAGTTATTTAATTTAGCTGATTTGAAAGCTAGTTTTAGAAGAGGACAAGGTGCGTTTTTAGGTGCTGGCAGTAGACCACGCATACCGATGAATGCTTGGGCGATGGCTAGGGTTAATAAACTAATAAAAAGAGGTAGGTCTGGAAGTTTTGACAAAGATATAATTAGAAGAGCAAGTAAAAGAAAGAGAAAAAGCTAGTGGCAGAATATAGAGGGAAACAAGTAAAGCTAAACAAACCTTTTAGATTATCTACTTCAGAATCAAAAAGAAAAAAGTTTGGTGTTTATGTAAAAAATAAATCTACTGGTAAAATAAAAAAAGTTACTTTTGGTGCAAGGGGAATGAGTATAAAAAAAAATATACCAGCAAGGCAAAAATCATTTTTAGCAAGGATGGGTGGTGTATTAAAAGAGGTAAAAGGACAAAAAACTTTATCACCGGCTTACTGGAGCATAAGAGCTTGGAAAAAAAATTTTCCATTGTAGTAAATGTCTAAAGTATTAGAAAAATTAGCTGATCAACACGAAGAAAGAATTATTAATGTGTTATACAAGCTTGAAGAAGATATAATAAAAGAGGTAAACAAAGCCACTAAAGGACAACTTGTTTCACAAAGAATAGCAATACAACTACAACCTAAAATTAGACAAGCTATAGAAAATAATTTTTTAAATGAAGCAGACCTTATAATAAATGAAGAATATAATTTAATAGCAAAGGAAGTTTTAGCAACTTATGGAGCTTTACCTATAGCAAAAAAATTTAAAAGCCTAACTGAAGTAGATTTGTCAACTATAAACGCACTTAAATTTCAAAGTTATTCTGGTTTTGAAGATATAGGGGAAAGGTTCATTAAAGTAATTAATGATGAACTATATCAAAGTGCCATTGCTGGAAGACCACATCAAGATATGGTAAACAATATTAGAAGCCATATAAACGGAGTTTATAAAAAATCAAACCAAATTGAAATAAATGAGTTAGTAGATTATATAAATGAAAATAAATATAATATGGCAAAAAAAGTCCAAGTTGAAGAAGCAGTAAGAAAATTACACACGCAATATGCAAGCGACAGAGCTGGAAATAATTTACGAAGGTATGCTGGACAAATAGCACACGATAGCGTTATGCAGTTTCATGGACAATTTACTATAGCAAAAGCAAAAGCATCTGGTTTAACACATTTTACTTATACTGGCACATTAGTAAGGGATAGTCGTGAATGGTGTAAAGGTATACTTGGCAAAACCTACACAGAAAAAGAAATAAGAAATTTATGGAACACTAGGTCTTGGAATGGCAAAGCTAATGGCGACCCTTTTATAGTTAGGGGTGGGTATAGGTGCAGACATACTTGGTTGCCTACTGACCCAAGTTGGGATTTAGATTAATAGTTTAGTTTGTATTTTTAAAAAAACTTTGATATAAGTAAATTACAACTGGAGTATATACAATGGAAAAACAAATGGAAAAAGATCAAGTGGAACAAACCACGCAAGTGAATGCAGAAGTAGAAACTACTAAAGTAGAAGAAAAACCCAAAGAAAGAACTTTTACACAAGATGAACTAAATGAAATTGTAGAAAGAAGATTGCATAAAGAACGACAAACAATAAACAAAAAAATAGGAGTTGATGATTTGGATTCAGCAATCAATATTGTAAAGGCACAAAAGGAAACAGAAGAAAAACAAAAAATTCAAAAAGGTGAGTTTGAGGAAATATTAAAAAACAAGACCCAAGAATGGAATAAAGAAAAAAACAATCTAGAAACACAGTTAAGGGATATAAAAATAAATAAATCTTTATTATCATCAGCATCAAAAAATAAAGCAATCAATCCAGATCAAGTTGTAGAGTTGCTAAATAAAAATATAAAATTAAATGAATCTGGCAATGTAGAAATTATAGACAAAAATGGTTTAGCCAGATATAACAGTAATGGGGAACTTTTGACAACCGATGAATTAGTTCAAGAGTTTTTGACACAAAACCCACACTTTGTTTCTGCCAGTCCTTCTGGTAGTGGCTCGGTGTCAAATGTGGATAGGGGAGAACTCAGCTCCAGTTTTAAAATTGAGGATTTGGATATGAGCAACCCAAAGGATAGGGAAAAATATGCTAAGTGGAAACAAAAGCGAAATTCTAAACCAAGGGTTATAAACTCATAATTTTTAATTTTTTTAATTTAATGGAGTAAAAATGGCAAACGAAACAACAAGTAGTACCACCTCGGTACTGTATAACGAAATTATAGCAGAAGCATTATTTGTAGCTAATGAGCAATCAATAATGAGAAATTTAGTCAGAAACTATACTATAGCTGGTGGAGGTAAATCAGTTGAGGTACCTATTTACGGAACTGTATCAGCATCAGCAGTAAATGAAGCAACTGACTTATCAAATACAGCAGTAACCCCAACATCTGTGACAATAACAGCAACAGAAAAAGGTATTATGACAACACTTACTGATTTAGCTAGATCATCAGCAGAGTCAGATGTGGCTGGTCAAATTGGCAAATTATTTGGTGAAGCTATTGCAAAAAAAATGGATCAAGATTTAATAGCTTTATTTGATGGATTTTCTACAAGCATCGGTGGTGCTGGAACTGAGTTAACTATAGATAATATTTTTAAAGCAGTAGCAACATTAAGACAAGCTAATGTACCAATGCCTTATTATGGGGTTTTCAATCCAAAAGTTATTTACAATGTAAAAAAATCATTAACGAATACTTTTGTAAATCCTAATGCTGGCGACCTACAAAACGAAGCAATGCGAACTGGTTTTATTGGAACTATAGCTGGTGTTCAAATTTTTGAATCATCAAATGTAGATGGTACAACTGATACAGATAATTGTAAGGGTGGTATCTTTTCTCAAGATGCTTTAGGTTTAGCAATGATGCAAGACTTAAAAATTGAGACACAAAGGGATGCGTCTTTAAGAGCAGACGAAATTGTAGCTACAGCAGTTTATGGAGTTGGTGAACTTCACGATAGTTACGGAATCGAGATGCTTAACGAATCTGTTATTAACTAAATTTAGTAGGGGGATAAAACCCCCTAACTTTATTAGGAGTTTATAATGTATAATGCAGAAGATATTTTTGAATGGTCATTGATAGAAGCAGTAGAAAGCATTGAAACTTCCGTTGAGCAAGATTTAGAGCATTGTAGCAATTCACAAAAACTAGAATATATTAATTTATTAAAATTAAAATTAGATAATTTGATTCCTATTGGGAGAGATTAAAATGACTACAGTAAAATTAGTAAAAGATGGAAAAGTAATAGAAAGAAGTAAAGTTGATTATGAAAATAATCAAGGTATGTGGGAAGTAAGGGGATGGAGTTTGTATAGTGCAAAACCAAAAGAGCAACCTAAGCCAGCACCAGTTGAAGAACCAAAAAAAACTAAACACAAAAAAAAAGGTAAATAATGGCTACTACAGAATTTAGCGTAGCAAACGCAAACTTGCAAAAAATACAACCAGACATTTTAGGTTTTGGTATTACAGATTTTGGCGATCAATTACAATTTGCAGAAAATGATGTACTTAGAAGGGTAAGGGAAGAATGGTGGGAAAGATATAGACACCAAGTACGATACAAAGATATTACAAAAGTAACATCTGTTGAAATGACAAATAGCAAACTTACTAATGCACAATGGACGCAATCTGTAGTTTATTTAGCATTATGGAAATATATATATCCTATTTTAACTAAGTGGCGAGACCCAGATACCGGTGAAGGCAAAGATACTTTTCAAGTACAAATAGATTTTTATAGGGATAGATATGAGGAAGAATTTCAAGCTGTATTAAGGGATGGTGTTGAATATGATGAAGATAGTTCTGGTGCAGTAAGTGATTCAGAAAAAGAACCTATACATCATTTAAGGTTAGTTAGATGATGCAAGTACAAATTAAAGCTAATACTTTAAATGTAAAAAATGAACTAAAAAGAATTACTCGAAAACGTAAGTCAGCAATAGATAAGGCTCTTAACAAGGTTTCAAATATGGCAATATTTATGATTACTAAAAGAACGCAAAGTGGAAATCTTCCAGACGGAGGAAAAATGTTACCATATGCCAAGTCAACAGTTAAAAGCAGAAAAAAAAGAGGAAGGCAGACCGGTTTTGTAGATTTAACTGATTCAAAAAAAATGTTTAGAAGTTTAGATTATAAAGTTAGTGGTTTAAAAAGTTCTTTATTCTTTAGGGGTCAAGACCAAAATAAAATTGCATCATATCACGATATTTTTGGTGCTGGTAAAAGTAAAACAATTAGACCTTTTTTTTCCATAGGTGATAAAGAAGAAGATAAAATTAAAAAAGAATTTGCTTCAACTTTTTTTAAAGAATTAAAAATATGAGCAAAAGAGAAAATATAGCAAGTGATATAATTACAAAACTTGATGCAGTATCAAGTCCTATTGAATTTAAAAAAATAACTAGAGAGCCATTTGAAGTTGAGGAACTTTCAGACGCACAATTTCCAGCTTTGTTTGTTCAGTCTGGAGATGAAACAAGGGAAGTTTCTAGCATAGGTGATACTGGTGCTGGCAGTTATAGAGGGTCTATTGATTTTTTAATAGTTGCATTTGGCAAAGGTACAGACAGCAATATAGACACAGTAAGGAATCAATTAATAGAAGTAGTTGAAGAAACGCTAGATAATGATATAACTAGAAATGGTAATGCTTTAGATACACAGATTGTTGAAGCATCAACTGATGAGGGAACTATATACCCTTATGGTGGTGTAAGAATAACTGCTAGAGTAATTTATGAATTTACAAGAGGGAGTGCATAATGGCTAAACAAGTAACTATGAAGAAAGGCGAAGATATTATCAAATGTTCTAAAGATCATATAGAGCATTTTGAAAGCAACGGATACACTTTAGAAGGTGAAAAAAAAGTTACCAAAAAAAGTGAAAAAGTGGTAAAACAAAAAGATAAAGAAGAAAAATAACAAACTATAACAAGGAGGTATAAATGGCGACACATCATGGAAAAGAAGGAGTTGTAACAATAGGAGGAACAACACTTGGGAATGCAACTGGATTTACAGTAGACACTACACACGATACAGTTGAAGATACTGCATTAGGCGCATCAATGAAATCATTTCTAGTTGGTAGAGGTACATATACTGCTAGTATAGATATGAACTTTGACGAAACTGATAGTGGACAAACTACATTAGTGCAAGGTGCAGAATTAACATTTGCATTTTTACCAGAAGGTAATGAATCTGGCGACAGAAAATTCTCTGGAACTGGTATTGTAACTGGTATGTCAGTAGGTGTAACTCTTGATGGTGTTACTACTAGAACTGTATCTATTCAGGGAACTGGTGGTCTTACTATTGGAACTGTTTAAGTAATTAAATATGGCTGATAATAAAATTGATTATTTTGATGGTATTAGAGATCATTTTAGTGCATTAGATACTAAAATAATTGAAGTGCCAGAGTGGGGATTAGTTGGCGAAAAAGCTATCCATTGTAAACCATTTAACATGATGGAAAAGCAAAAGATTTTTAAAGGTGCAAGTAATACTGATTTATTAGTTTTAATAGATGTTATTATAGAAAAATCACTAACATCAGATGGTAAAAAAATGTTTACTGGACAAGATGTATTAGGATTTAAGACTAAAGCAGACACAAATATTATAGCTGATGTTGCCACTAAAATAATGGGTACTGGTAACAAAGATTTAGAGGACAATAAAAAAAACTAAAAAATAATGTTGAGTTACACAATATCTTTGGTTTAGCAGAAAAACTACACAAAACAGTTGCCGAAATTTTAGAAATGTCAGTTGATGAATTTTACTTATGGGTAGCATATTATGAAATTCAAAGTGAGCAAAAAGAAAGACAACAGCGACTAGAAAGGGCAAGGCGATAAGTGGCAACTAAACAAGTTAATATAGACATAGTAGCTAAAGACAAGACACGTCAAGCTATGCAATCTGCTACTAAAAGTGTAGACCGTCTAAAAAATTCTTTTTTTAATCTCAGAAATGCTTTAATTGGCATAGGGGTAGGAGCTGGGATTAAATCTTTAATAGATGTAGGAAGTCAAGTAGAGAGCCTACAGATAAGATTTGAAACCCTTTTTGGTTCTGCCGAAGAAGGAGCAAAAGCTTTCGACACAATGGCAAAATTTGCTGGGAAAGTTCCATTTAGTTTACGAGAAATACAAGCTGGTTCTGGGAGCTTACTAGCTGTTGCAGATGACGCAGACGATCTAGGCAAATTATTAGAAATGACTGGTGTAATAGCTGGAGCTACTGGTTTAGACTTTCAAACAGCATCAGAACAAATCCAAAGGTCTTTAAGTGCTGGTATAGCTTCAGCAGAGTTATTCAGAGAAAGAGGTGTTACTGCATTGCTGGGTTTTGAAGCTGGAGTTTCCGTATCAGCAGAAGATTCAAGAAAAGCATTAGAAAAATTTGCAAAAGATAATGAAGGCATAACAGATAGACTTGCTGGAACATTTCAAGGTACTTTAAGTATGATTGGTGATGCAATTTTCACCTTTCAAAGAACTATAAATGATGCTGGTTTTTTTAGTAGTATCACTGCACATTTTAAACAATTAAAAGATACTATTGATTCTAACCAAGCAGAGATACAAGAATTTGCAAGAAATCTATCTGATGTATTAGTAAAAGCTATGAGTGGATTTGTTGAAGCAGTAAAATTTGTAGCTAGAAATTTTGATTTATTGATAGTGGCAGTAAAAGCTTTCATAGCTTTAAAAGTAGGAATTTTTGTAGGAACAGTAGTCCAATCTTTTGTGGGTCTTAAAAAAGCATTACAAGGAGCAACAGTTGCTCAAGGTGCTTTCAATCTTGCAGTACTTGCTAATCCTTATGTTGCAATACCTACTGTTGTAGCTGGTGGTATTATGTTCATAGCATCTACCTATAAAAAGGTAGCAGAAACAATTAAGAGATCAGAAGGAAGATTAAAAGAGCTTAGAAAAGAAGGTGTAGCACAAATTGATATTGAAAATCAATTAATGAAACAAATTAAAAAAAGAGAAATAGAAGATTTAAAAAATTTAGAAACTAAGAATAAAGAAATAAAAGTAGCTAAAGAGTTAAAAGATGCTTTAGAAGATCAAAGATTTGAAGTAAAACTTCTTGAAGCTACTATGAGAGGAGCAACAGAAGCAGATTTAGAAATTATAAAAGTAAGAAGAGAATTTAAAGGAGAAAATAAAGAAGTTCTTGCACAATTAATATCAGAAATAAAATTAAGACAGGCTCACGAAGCTACTATCAAAAAGGAACAAGAAGCTATAGAAGCTATAGCAAATAATAAATCAAATATTGACAGCATTAAAGAAAGTTTGATGACTGAAGTTGAATTGATAGAAGATAAAAATAAAAAAGAATTAGAATTAATTGCACAACAAAAAGAATTAATACAAGAACAAATAGATTCAAAACTATTAAAAGGAATGGAAACAAATTCAAAAGAATTAGAAATGGCAAGAGAGCATATAGAAGAATTAACTGCTTTAGAAATGGAAGTAAGAAAAAGAGGTAATGAAGAAAAAATAGAGTTAGCAAGACAAACAGCAGAAGAAGAAAAGAAAATAAGAGATGAATTATTTGCTGATAATTTAAGAGCAATAAAAGAAGGAAACTTTCACGAGTTACAACTAGAAAAATTAAGTATGACACAGCAAAAAGACTTAACAATTAAAACTGGCAGAGAGCTGGTTAGTCAGTTAGCACAAAGCAACAAAACAATGTTTAAAGTTGATAAAGCTTTAAAAATAGCACAAGCTATAATGAACACTTCTACTGGAGTAACTAAAGCATTATCAGTTGGTAATATACCATTAGCAGTTTTAATTGGTGGACTAGGAGCAGTAGAAGTAGCAACTATATCAGCTCAAAAATATCAAGGTTTTGCAAAAGGTGGTAGACCCCCAGTAGGAAGAGCAAGTATAGTTGGAGAAGAAGGAGCTGAATTATTTGTACCAGATCAAGCTGGAACTATAGTGCCAAATAATAAACTAGGAATGAGTAAACCAGTAACAGTAAACTTTAATATTAATACAGTAGATGCTAGAGGGTTTGATGAGTTGCTAGTAAACAGCAGAGGTACTTTAGTAAGTTTGATAAATAGTGCAGTAAACGAGAAAGGTAAAATGGCGATTATATGAGTGGAACATTACCAGATACTAGGTTTGAAGCTATTGACCTACAGATTAATCAAAAAACTTTATTTTCTGATACAGATAGTGGCAAATCTTTCCGTAGACAAATACAAGCTCAAAGGTTTAGTTTTACAGTAAGTTATCCACCAATGAAAAGATCAGACTTTGCACCAATAATGGCTTTTATAATGAAACAAAGATCAAGACAAGAAGATTTTACAATCACTATGCCAAGCTATTTTAATGCACAAGGCAATGAAACTGGAACACTTTTAGTTAATGGTTCTCATAGTGCATCTGATACAACTATAGCAATAGATGGTTTTGCTGGAGATGGAGCTGGTAGATTAAAAGCTGGTGATTTGTTGAAGTTTGCACATGACAAAGTCTATATGGTTGTAGAAGATGTAACCAGTTCAAGTAACTCAGCAACAGTAACTATAGAGCCACCATTAAGAACTGCATTAGCTGATAATAGTGGGGTAACTTATGATTCAGTCCCTTTTAAGGTGCATTTAACAAGTGACGTTCAAGAGTTTGCAACTTCACAAAATGATGTTGATGGAAACTTATTATTTGTTTATGAGTTTGATGTTATAGAGAGTTTATAATGCCTAGAGGTTTAACTAGTGCAGTTAAAACCGAACTAGCAACTGGTAAAATTAGACCAGTACTATTAATAGAAATAGGTTTTAGTACACCAGTATATTTAACTGATGCAAGTTTTGATATTGCGTCAAGCGTTTCTGGAAGCTCAAGAACATATTTATCAAATGGTCATTTACAAAGCATATCTAATATAAATGAAACAAACGTGCCAACAAAGAACACATTGAGCGTAAGTTTATCTGGTGTTGATCAAACTTATATTAGTGTAGCACTAAATGAAAACATAATTAATAAAAATGTATATATTTATAAAGGTTTTTTGGATAGTAGTTTGTCTTTAATATCTGACCCATTTCTTTCTTTTTTTGGAACAATAGACGAATATGCTATAAAAGATAATACTAGTACTGCTACAATAGTATTAAATGTTACGTCACATTGGGGAAACTTTAACAAGATCAATGGAAGAACTACCACAGATAACTCACAACAAAGAATATTTAGTGGCGATAAGGGAATGGAGTTCTCTGCACTAACTGTTAAAGATATAAAGTGGGGTAGAGTGTAAATGGGTATTTTTGACAAAATAATAAGTATTGGTGAAAGAGCTGTTAATGTTGTTACAGATGTAATAGTTGATGTCATTAGCTGGATTGTACCAATTCCAGAAATACCAGATTACGGAGATAACCAAACAGACTTAACAAATAATGGTACTTTAGTAAATAAATTCAATGCAAACGCACACATAGCTGTAGTTTATGGCACAAGAAAAGTTGGTGGCAATGTAGTATTTTTAGAAACTTCTGGAACAGATAATCAATATTTATATATGGCTATAATCCTTAGTGAAGGAGAAGTAGCTGATATAGATTCTATATTTATAAATGATAATCAAGTTACATGGTCTGGTGATATAGCAGATAATACGCAAATAACTGTAGGAAGTGGAGATGCTAATTTTTTTAGTGGCTCTAGTTTAATAACTTGTGAACCCCATTTTGGTAGTGATAGTCAAACTGCATCTTCATTATTATCTACCTTGAGTTCTTGGACTTCAAATCACAGATTAAGAGGTTTATGCTACCTAGCTATAAGGTTTGAATGGAATCAAGACAAGTTTGGTTCATTACCAAGTGTTCAAGCAGTCGTTAAAGGTAAAAAAGTTTATAATCCAAACTTAGACAGTACTGTAACTGGTGGAAGTGGTAGTCATAGAGCAGATACAAGTTCAACATGGGAATATTCAGATAACCCTATTTTGCAATTATTAGATTATTTAAGAAATGATAGGTTCGGAATGGGTATTGCAAATAGTTATTTTGATAGTAACTTTGCAGATTGGCAAACTGCTACAGATGTTTGTGATGCTAATATCACCCCTTATAGTGGAGCAAGTCAGATAGATTTAATGGATAGTCATACAGTTCTTGATACATCAAAGAAAGCAATAGATAATGTGAAAAAGTTTGTATCTGGTGCTAGAGCCTATTTAAACTTCTCTGGTGGTATCTATAATGTATTAGTTGAAACAAGTGGCTCTGCATCAATAACATTAACAGAGGACAATATTATTGGGGGTATATCAGTACAAAGTAAAAATAAAAACTCACGATATAATAGAGTAATAGTTACTTTTACTAATCCAGATAAAAATTACCAAAATGACACAGTGCAATTTCCACCTGTAGATGAAACTGGTTTAGCTAGTGCAGATCAACACGCAACTATGAAAACAGAAGATGGAGGTTTATTATTAGAAGGTAGGTTTGATTTTACTATGCTTACTAGTCCATATCAAGCTCAAGAAATGGCAGAAATTATTTTAAGAAGGTCTAGAACAAGTTTAGATATTAGCCTTGTTGCTGACGGAACAGCATTAGATTTAGCAGTAGGGGATATAGTAAATATAACTCATGCTACTCCCAGTTTTTCAGCTAAACCATTTAGAGTACAAGGTATGAATGTTAATAGTGATTATTCAGTTTCATTACAATGCTCAGAGCATCAAGATAGCTTTTATACTTTCGGAACACAGCAAGAGGTTGCAAGTATACCAAACACAACATTACCTAACCCTTTTGTAATACAACCCCCAGCAAGTGTAACATTATCAGATCAACTCATAGAATATAATGATGGAACAGTTATTGTAGCTTTAGATGTTACTATAGGAGCATCACCAGACAACTTTATAGATTTCTACCAAGTAGAATACAAACTAAGTACCGATTCAGATTTTATTATTTATGCTCAAGGCTCTGGACTAAATCATAGAGTGTTGAATGTGATTGATCAGCAAACTTATGATGTAAGAGTAAAAGCTGTAAATAGTGCTGGAGTATCTTCAACGTATGTATCAGCTCAAAGAAAGATAGTAGGAGCAATAGCACCACCATCAGATATAACAGATTTTTCTTGTAACGTATCTGGTCAAGAAGCTCATTTGTCATGGGAAGCTGTTACAGATTTAGATTTAGCTTTTTATAATTTAAGGTTCTCTGAAGAAACTGACGGAACTGCCGACTGGCAAAACTCTGTAGCTTTGGTTGAAAAAATATCTAGACCAGCTACTTCAATATCCGTACCAGTAAGACAAGGTACTTATTTAATTAAAGCAGTAGACAAATTAGGAAACTTTAGTTCTAACGCAACTGCAATTATATCTAATGTAACAAGTGCTATAAACTTTAATAATATTACCACACAAGCAGAACACCCTACTTTCGGTGGAACTTTTACTGATACAATACTAATAGATAATGCTGTTGAATTAGATAGTACAGAATTATTTGATTCAGCAAGTGGCAATTTTGATGATGATACGGATAGATTTTTTGATCAAGGTGCAAGTAACTTTGATTTTGTATCAAGTGGTAACTATGAATTTGCAAATGTTATTGATATAGGAGCAAAGCATACTGTAAGAATAACTGCAT
>VTLG01005118.1_pt1 | contig 21206 bp, 32 predicted proteins | sample 4694571 | NCBI WGS metagenome assembly VTLG01 (sample SAMN12604809, study PRJNA352737) | marine metagenome | biome: ENVO:00000447; feature: ENVO:00000209|ENVO:00000569|ENVO:01000036; material: ENVO:00002151; isolation source: viral sequences binned using virsorter ... | reverse complement strand
TCGCGTGGACCGCGATAAGAAGTTAACCGAACTCGATGTGACGTTTATGCGAGCCGTCGAGGATGATGACTCCGACGCGCAGAGCGCTGCAAGTGTAGAAAAGCAAGCGCTTCGTGATATACCGGAAACCTTCGACCTTTCATCGGCTTCGACACCTGAACAACTGACGGCTCTCTGGCCTGAAGATTTAGACCGATCCGATAATTAATTGTGAACGGAAATGAACGGACAGAGATTACCGCGCTTACGAAACAAGTAGCTGAATTTCAAGTTGCTGTCACGCGAGTGATAGTACCGAGGGAGGAAATAGATCGAAGAGAAACCAATTTACGTGATAGAATATCATCAAGCGAAAACCGTGCCATGCGATGGGCCGTCAGCTTGGGAGTTCTTAACTTAGGCGGTTGGGTATCATTAGCATGGATGTTAGCGTCTCAGTGATATACCGAGGAGGTACTATGAGTTGTCAGTGCGGCTGTAACACAGCCAATAAGAATAACGTATTAGCAAAGCGATGGTTTAAGGGAGCATTTGCGTCAGCGCTTGTTGCCGCAATTCCGGCCATCCAGATCGCTTTAGAATCGGAAGATTTCAGTAATCTCGTTGGGCCGAGCGTGTCGGCTCTCATTGTGGGGATTTTATTGGCAGCGGATAAGGCGTTCCGCTGGAGAACGTAAGTGTCGTTCCGGGTGGCGGTCGTTTCAGACACGCATCTAGGATCGAAGTTCCAGCAACTCGGCGCACTCCGTAAGTTCTTACGGTTCGCAAAACGCGAAGGTGCGGAGGAGATATTACACGTAGGCGACCTTTTTGAAGGCCGTATGAGCCACAGAGGGTCAGAATTTTTGAGGTTTTTAGACTCTGCAGATGAAATGGTAGATTACGCCGTCGCAAAGTTTCCTGACACTGGATTGAAAACTTCAATCATCACCGGGAACCATGACATCTCTCTCATGAAAGAGAGTGGATACAATCCGGTTCGAGCCGTCAGCCAACAGCGTGACGACTTTAAATTCATTGGCAATGACGAAGCGCACATCTCTATTCACGGGGTTAAGTTTCGATTGTTCCATCCGGGCGGGAGTCCGGGTCTAGCCAAGAGCTATAGGGCACAACAGGAGATCTGGAGGAATGAATCCTCCCCTGATATCCTGCTTGTGGGTCACTTCCATTTCTTCAATTCGGTGTATGAGAAGGGAGTCACTGGCATTAACGCTGCGTGTTTCCAATCTCAGACACCGTATGAGAAGGGGAAGAACCTCCATCCAAATGTAGGTGGGGTATTGTTAGACATCCACGACGGCAAGCGTGTAGGCGTTACCTATGTCCCTTACGATACGTTAGATTCGGACTGGTAGTTAGGCTACGGAGAAGTTTTCCCATGCAGCCTCTTGTGCTGAATAACTTGATACTTGCATGACAATTCGCGCATTGCCCGGTTTGCCTAAGCTAACAGGTTCTCCCAGTTCGAACATCTGAAGGAACGCATCCGCTTCGTCACGATCCTTGAAATTGACGACAATCTCTTTCGTGGTTACCGTGTGCGTTGATGTGGATTTACTGGGTACGATCTCAGGTTCGATAGGTTCTGGTACAGGGTCTTGTGGAAGCGTCATTCCATCTGTCACAGGAATTGGAAGCCTTAGTGCGCCTTCAATATCCGGTTCATAGGGAAGCTCTGATCCTGCACGACGTTTCCTAGCCTGCGCTTCTTTTAACCAATCACTGATACGAATTGCATCCTCGGGTGTCCACTCAGCATCAAGCTCAAAATCTCGTCCAGCCTCAGCCAGTAAATTTGCTGCGAGTGTTGGAGTAAACCCGTGCGACATAGCGATCTCAGATAACATCGTGAGAACTTTAGTCTCTGAGGATTCCATAGCCTGTTCTTCAGTCATACCCTTTACCTGCGAGGCGAATTCTTCCGCAGTTACCTGCGTACCACCACCACGCAATTCAGCGATAAGATCACTCTCATTAATCATGTTGCCTCCTGTTAGTTAAGGCTGTGTGTACAATCTCTACAGCATCTTTAGGATTATCGACAACACGAGCGACACCTGCGCCGCTATCGTTGAGTTCCTTTAGTGTGTAGTCTTGAATCTTTGATGTCTTTCCTGTTGGTGTTTTTACTTCAAACGCGAAAAAAAGTCCCTCACAGCCGCCCAAAATATCGGGTATTCCGGCTCTTGTGATAGCAGACCCATGATACTTAACCCACCATCCGCCCACCTCCGATTGGAGGCGGCGGATAATGGATTGTTGGAGACGGGTCTCTGGATTAGACACCCAGAGCCGTGAACTCCTCGATAAGCTCTTCTGTCTTACCCCATGGGCGGTGATCGACGAAGCGCTTAATCTTAGACTCTAACTGTCCCTTGACAGTCTCACCCTGACGGTTAGTCCAGTCACGACCAACTTCTGCTGCCAGTACAGCCCCGACGTGCTTTCCATTGGCTGAAGACCACGGAACAGCTACCTGCTGTCCCTCAGGGTATTCCATACCATTGAGCGCCTCAGCGAAACTACGTTGGAACCAGTACGATGCCTCAGAATCGACGAACGCTGCAGTAAGCTGCGTTCCGACATGCTCCTCAGCGCCTACCGGACCATCGACAATTTCGAACGTAGCGATTACGCCTTCATTGCCAGAGTTAAACTTGCGCTCCTCTGAATCAATAATCTCTAACTGGTAGTTCCCATCAGGAACGATAGGTCTGCTGAATCCAGATGATCCACGCTGGCTATCCTTAGACTGAAAACTACGATCACTTGCTGGCACGAGTGCCCTCCAATGCTTGGACGATCTTCGTCCATGTGGGGTCATCCATCCTTGCGGGAAGACGACCTGATCTATCTTTTGCGGTGATGACGGGCTTCTCTTGGAAGTCCAATCGCCGCTCCCAACCACCGCCCTCAGCCTTCACGAGTGTGAGACGACCAATGACGGATGTGATCCTGTTGATACCGCGCCATACAGAGTTCACAAATTCTGGTCTGACCTCTGAAATCGTCTTCTGTGACCAGTTTTCTCCAACACCCTGATAGTCGGTATGCTCATGTGCAGTGACAATGAGTGTCACGTCACGCTTTTTCAACTCTTGAAAATGCCTAACCATCATATCACGTACAACCTTATAATGGTTGCCAAAATCCTCATGGGCACCCAACTTTACGAGCGCTTCTCCAGCAAGCATCTCCTGTAGGGTAGACCCTGTGTCGTACGCAATGACATCATACTTCTCAGCGTTACCAGCTTCGAGCCACTCAGACAACCCATACCACTCTTCGAGTGTGTTGAGTCTAACGGTGTCGATAGGTAGCTGGTCAAGAGTTTCAGCACCGCCGAAATCACAATCGATCAGCAGCACTTTTTTCCCTGCGCTATGTGCGGTTCCAATTAAATGCGTTTTACCCGCGCCCGGTTGTGAGTATACGACGAATAGCCGGTGATACGATTGGCTGTTCGCCTTCGTAATCTTCGGCGCTTCTCCGCGAGGCGCTCCCGGTGTATTCGGTGTAGCAGCCTCGACTTCACTCTGCGGAACTGGCATCTGCCCTCCTTACAAATTTGACGAGATCGGCTCGCATGGTAAACACAGCAGCCCCCTCATTAAATATTTCCACAAACGTTGTGTCACCGTATTCATTGACCACACATCGCTGGCCTTCGATTTCAAACGGCTCACTTTCTTCAACACCATGTACCTTATATGTGTATGTCTCCTCTTCGTTAAGATACCGCATGGTAACGATCCCAGTAATCGCTCTTCTCGAACTGTCGTAGTTCTTCTTTAACTAGATCTTCATCTCCCTGTAACTCAGCCCCACAGATACCCTTAAACTGGCATGACGGGCAGGTAAATGGTCCCACAGATCGTGGGAAAACATTAGCTTTAGTCGCGGCATTGATAAACGAATTTGTAGCCCTGATGTCCCGTAGCGCTGTATTAATAATGTTTGGTGTCATACGGATGACGCGCCTGCGGAAAAATGGACTGGGCTTCGAATTTAAGTCCGTAATCTGCCTATCATATTCAGATAGGTTTATTGTTGGATGTTCCCATGATGCCTTTTCAACCGCATCGATGTATTCAAAGACTGTGGTCTCAATAGCACGACTCGATATGCGCGGTCCTTTGCCGTCAGCGTAGGTTCCGTCTGCTCGCGGCTTATCTTTCAATCCAACGACTGAAGGACTAGTCGGAGCTTTCGTTAAGATATAGTCAAAGACTACCTGTTCAATCTGTTCTATGTTCTGACGGTTCCACAACGCTGCGTAGAATGCAAGCTGCGGATCATTGAGTTGGACACTATCGTCAGGGATGCGTCCGGTTGTTTTACGGTCTATTAATGTTAGACCCTCACCAAAGCGCTCATCACGAACGAGAAGGTCCATAATACCTACGTGTCGCCGACCATCGATTTCAACGTCCAATTTATATTCGACACCCTCTACTTCCCAGTCATCATCTTGATACTGGAAACGGTAGGATCGAACGATACGGCGGAGATCGTCGGGAAGCGGGGGAAGAACCTTATCCCCTTTCCCACGGTTCTGGTAAATCGCACGCTGTTCGGCTGTTAATGCGTTCCAGCGCTCCTCGACAAGTGATAGTGCCTTTTCATCTCCCATGCTCTCTGCGTCTTCAAAGAACTTATGGGCTTCAATACCCATACGAAGCGGCGCAGTGAGATGGATAGGTCGAAGGTTATCAATGTAACCAAATCGGTACGCGAGATTACACCGTTGGAACGCCCGTGTAGGTGAAATTGCAATGGGACGAACCACTGGGTCTTCAATCATAAAGCTGCCCTCCATAAGACTAATTATACCATACTATTCTTCGGAATCTTCTTCTTCATCGTACCCGCACCCCAAACAATAGAGCCACTTTCCGTCTTCCTCTAGATAAGAATCGCACTCAGGGCAACGAACACCTGTGAACGTATCCGGTTCCTCATCCGCAAATGCCTTTTCTCTAGCTTCGCTAAATCCGTCCATGTTACTCATGTCCAGTAATCTCCTATTGTCCATTCTGCCTCAAGAGGAATGGGTGCTGAAAAATCGAAATGCAGATTCAAAACTGTCAATGCGTCATCCATTAATGTAGCTACAATATTTTCTCCTGTTCCTATTGGTTGTTCCCATACCACAGAGTCATGGACCGATGCTACAACGTAAACATCATCATAATCTTGCAATGCTACCAAGGCTGCGTGTGTGATATCGGCAGCGGGAGATTGGACAAGAAAATTAATCCCCTGTCGTATGGCATGGTACACGGTTTTTGAATCGTTTGAGTTAACGTCTTCTAAGTGTCGTGTTCGTCCGAATATGGTGGTGAGAGATTGGTCGTGTCGGATACGATACTCAGTACGCTCGTGCCATTCTCCAAGGCCGGGGTAGGCGTTAAAGTAAGCATTTCGGGCGGCGTAGGCATCGTCGATTGAGAAGACGGTTCCGTACTCCTTGAAAGCATGTCGGGCAAACTTAGTTGCTCCCATACCGTAGAGGAATCCAAAGTTGATGGCTTTAGCTCGTTGTCGTTCTTCATTGTTAACCTTTCCTCCCACAATAGTTTCGGCGGTAGCGGCGTGGATATCCACACCATCGCGAAATAGTTGGGACATGTGTTGATCAGGAGCGATGATTGCTGCCACTCGGAGTTCAACTTGTGAGGCATCCCATGAAACCATCTCATAGCCCTCACGTGGCGTGAACACACGTTTCATCTTGTGTTCGGGGTCACGTGGGACTTGCTGCATGTTGGGATTTTTGGCTGAGTGTCGCCCTGTGTCAGTCAATGGAAAATAGCTCGCATGGATGCGGCCATCTGGCATCACGTAGTCAGGCCACTTGGTAGTGTACTTTACGATCAGCGAACGAATATCTTTCCACTTCCGGTACTGATCAACTATCGGGTATTGACTGCGGAGATGCAGGGTTGCATCTTCACTCACAGATAGTTTCCCTGTGTTTGTCCGTTCGGTTAGTGGCACACCTGACTCAACTAGCCACTTGGCGACTTGTTGGGGCGAGTTAAGATTAACGCCGGGTGCGTGGGGCTTGTAGGTAGTTTCTAGCTCCAACAGATACTCATGCAATTCAGTATTGACACGGTGATCAAAGCCAATACCATTATACTCCATATCACCCACGGCTTGACTAAATTCCATAATGAATTTGAAGTAAGGTTCATTGGCACGGTACTGCCAAAGCTGATACAGGGCATAGGTGTACTTACAATCTAATGCACAGTATTCCGAGTAGGACTCCCACGGCTCATTTACATAGTCAATATCCTCTCCGTATGCTGGAGCATTGAATAGTAACTGTGCGAGCGCCTCTAACCCTGTAGGCTGTCCTTCATCAACGTAATGGGCAAGGAGCATGGTATCGATAATGAAATGCCCTTCAAACCCATATGCCTTGCGGAGCCAGTTACGCTCAAACTTTGCGTTATGTGCGATCAGAGGTTTTGATTCAAGTATCTTCAATAGGGGTCTAATGTAGGGATCTTTAAATACATAGGCTTCGGTATCGGATAAGGCAACACCGATCATGAGAATACGTGCGCCCTGTGCGTATGGATCTACCTGTCCGGGCGTTTCTATATCAATCACAACGGGGCCGTCGTGTTGTTTAATATGCTCTAGTTCATTATTCATAGCGAGACTTTATGAATCCTCCAATCCAATCCTGCATTTGACGTTTATCTACAACTGCTTGATACATATACTCATCAACCGTCCCACCTGCCTGTAGGAAATAGGTGGTCATGGGTCGTGTTTGTCCGATACGGTCATTTCTCGCGTCGGCTTGTTCTACGTGTGACAGGTCATAATCGATAGAGAAGAAGAATGTGTAGGCTGAGGCGGATAAATCTATGGACTCCGAAGCAGCGGCGAGCGAGCAGATGAGGACTTGCGAAGTTCCATTGATAAATGTTTCGATTGCTTCACGGCGATCATCCGTAGAGTCACTACCTGTGATCGTTCCCAAGCCCACCTGCTTCCCATTAGATAGTGAGGAGTCCTTAAGAGCTTCTGATATTGCCTCGATCTCAGGTCGAAATCTCGCAAAGATAACGACCCGCTCACCGGCTTCCAGTAAGGGTTCGATGTGTTCAACCAAGGCATTGAGTTTGGATTCACCCACCCATATAGTTTCACCGGACGGAGTTCGTGTAAATCCTGCGGTAACTTCGGCAAGCCGCATGAGACGGGGTAGTACGTGGTCGGCCATAACAACTCTCTCAACTGGCAATCCAGTTCGTTCAGATTCACCTTCAACCAATGCCACAAATTCTTTTTCCAGCTTGTCATATATCTCTGTCTCCATTTGAGATAGTGAAACATTAATAATCTGTCGTGTTTTTTTCGGTAGGTCTAAGCATTCAGTCTTTTGAATACTATAGGTATGCGTTTGTACCAGTCGCTTGAGTTCGTCAAGGTTTTTAAAGCGGTACATGAGCCAGTGTTGTGGATAGGGTGCCCAGTCGCCATAAGTCGCCTTAAATCTACTGTAGTTCGTGCCAAAGATCTTCGGGTCAATAAATCGGAAGATGGCATAGTAATCAAATGGTCCTTTCGGGGCAGGTGTCCCGCTTAGCCCCACTCGATAATCAACGCGCTGCCCGACACGATAGAGAAATCGTGAGCGCTTGGATGATGGGCTTTTAATCTTCTGGACTTCATCGCATATGACAAGGGTACGAGATGTTAAGGATTCAAGCATCTGTGTGCGTCTCCATGCCATGTCATAGGTAATGATATGTATGGTCAGCGGGGTATCGATTGCTACATACTCTCGATAAAAGGGAGCCTGTCGTGTTTCTTTATGCTCCATTTGAACGGTAAGATCGTAGTCGAGACCGAAGTTCTTGAGTTCATTTTCCCATACAGATACGGCTGATTTGGTGCAGAAAATCCATACCTGATCAATTTTATCTCGAACGGCTAGGGCACCGGCTACTGAGAGCGCGGATAAGGTTTTCCCTGTGCCCATCTCCATGTGGAGAAGTCCGATCCCTCCCTGCTCCATGATCTGTCGTGCTGCATCAACCTGATGCTTATAGAGCGTAATCGGCGCGTAATATCGTTTCACTGTCCCTCCCATGTGGTATTATAGCAGCCGCACCAGTAAGGAGGGCAACTTGAAAGAATTTCTTCGCCGACTACAGCCGACCCATTTCTCATCCAATGTTCCAGACCGAGAGAATACATGGATAGAGCACCCTGTTCCGCTTGATCTGCCAGACATTGAGGATCTTGTATCGAGAAAGCGTGATGTTTATTTTGCTCCAGTTCATTTTCGTGGGTTGCGTCGTAGTGAGAATGCCGTATTCGTAACGTGGGTATGGGCAGACCTAGACTTTGTACACCCTGAGCGTCTCCAGATACGCCCGACCATTGCATGGCAATCATCGCCCGGACGCTTCCAAGCGTTGTGGGAGTTGGATGCTCCTGTAGAAGCGGCAGAGGCGGCTGAGTGTGGTAAGCGTATGGCCTATGCTGAAGGTGCGGATAAGGGCGGATGGGATATTACGCAAGTGTTGCGCGTACCCGGCACCCGTAACTTTAAGTATCCAAGCGCTCCTGTGGTTGAACTGTTGTGGAGTGAACCGACGACATATACTACGACTACCTTTCATTTTGCGTACCCGGCTGTGCAGGTTGAATCAATGGATACGGAACTGGTGCCTGTTGATGTGCCGATAAGTATGTTGATGAGTAGGCTTGGTGTGACATCTCGTGAATTGCTTGATCGACCTTTAGAGAATGGTGTGGATCGGTCTGATTTCTTATTTCGGATGTCAGCGCAGTTACAGGAAGATGGGTTGTCTCCTGCGGAAACGTATACGCTTGTGAAAGCGTCCCCGTGGAATAAGTTCCGTGGTCGTGAAGATGAGGGGTTACGTCTCTCTCAATGTGTAATGCGTAGTTCCGTGGCTGGTGCCGTTGCATTAGATGAGGCTCCTAATGAGTCGGAGTTCATGTGGTTGTCGGAGTTGCTGGCAAATCAGCCCACGGATGCTGGATGGTTGATTAAAGATGTCTGGCACGCTGATGCTTGGGGTATTGTGGGTGGTGAGGCCAAGAGTCATAAATCCATGTTGACGCTGGAAATGGCTATTGCCGTTGCCAGTGGTGAGCCGTTCCTTGGTAAGTTTGAGGTTCATCGTAATGGGCCGGTCTTGATTATTCAGGAAGAGAATGATGCGGATTATTACTTGCCTGATCTTATGTATAAAATGCTGCGCGAGCGCGGATTGTTTCCATCCCCTGCGATCTGGACTGAGGGACGGGATCGACAACTGGCTCCTACTCGTAATCTGCCCATACGTTTTCTTAATCAGAGTGGGTTTAATCTCACTGATCCTGAGCATTTGGAGCGTGTGCGTGATGAGGTTGAGCGTATCCGTCCGGTATTGATAATTTTTGATCCGTTGTATTCTATGTTGGGCGGTGTCGATGAGACTAAGGCCCATGAGGTGCGTCCTATTCTTAATTGGTTGCGTAAGTTGAGTAAGGATTCTAGTGCTGCTGTGGTGGTGTGTCATCATTGGCGTAAGAAGCAAGGTAAGTCGGATACGTCACGCGCTGGACAACGGTTGAGCGGTAGTAATAATTTTCATAATTGGATTGTGTGCGGGTTGTATGTTGAGCGTCCTACTGATAAAAAGGCACAGGTCATTGTGCAACGTGAGTTTCGACGTGCTTCGGTTCCCGGTCAGTTGACTATTGATTTTGATATTGGTGAATGGGGTGATCTTGATGCGTATGCAACGAAAATATCGAACGGAGAATCTCACGCACCCTAGCAAGTGTTGTGTTGACAGTTTGTTTCGCTATCTTACATATATCCATTATTTCTGTATATGAGTATCCTTGTACGAATAGGTGAAAGATTTCAGCTTGTCTATTTGTCAACTCTTCTTCAATTCGGAGTATAGATGCGGGATCTGATATATGAGTATGTGGTTCGGTGTATTTGATATATATTGATTCGTATTTCGTATCAGCCATTTTGGAGTGTCTGATTCGTCCTAATGCTCGCATTTTTACCATTTGGCACAGGAGGGGGAAGGTATCGCGTTCAGTGTCGAACCTGTGCGGATTCGATAACAGTGTGATATAGGTTTCTTGTAATATATCTTCTCGTTCCTCCCTTGAAATGCGGTTGAAATTATTATATAGATATCCCTTCAGCTTGCTGTCTTGGGTTTTGAATATCTCTTCTACTTCTTGGTGTGTCAAGTGTGTCCTCCCGGATCTATGTGTGAACGGGTATTCCTGTGTTGATTTTATAACTGGCTTCGGCTATGTATCTCGTGAATAAGAATATGCCGACGGATATGGTAATGATATGGAATGTGAGGATTCTGAAGAGGTTTAGCATACTATGTTAGAGTTGCTCCATCGGTATGGTAGATTGGCGGCTATTTCTAAAACTGTGTGCCAATTAAGAACGAATGTATCCCAGTTTGATCTTTTGAAATCATTAGGGAAGTCTTTATCATAGGCTCCAAGTTGACCGGCTTCGAGTTGATATATGTATACGTTACCTGATTTAGTATGGGCTGTTAATCGTGTACCATATTCACTGAAGCATTGACCTTTTAGATTAGTGATCTCTTCTTTAATGTGATTATTAATTTTGAAGATGAGATCTGATTTGGGTGTGTATGTGCCTCCGAATACATATATGTTTAGATTATGGTCACGTTCAGGCATATCTATATTCTCCAAAGAGTGCTTGTTGTAGGATTACATCACCTATTTCGTCATCCATGTTATCGTTTAAGCAATGTTTGCACATGTCATGTTCTACTCCGTAGTCTGCAATTGCATTTATAAGATTTTCACGGGTAAGTATATGTGCAGAAGAGTCCTCGATTGCTTGAAATTTTACTTCGAGGTTATGGATAACTGCATCTGCAAGGGTATCGTGTTTAGGCATTCTTTCTATACCTTTTATACTTCTTATTGCTACCATTGCGATCCATTGATTGCTTATACCGCTGAGTGCTGAAGTTAATACGTTGTCAATGAGTTCTTTCTTTTCATTGTCAATTAGCATGGTATACCTCCATTTGTGCTTCTATATTGCATAATTCTTCCATGGATTTGTTTAGAGATTCTATGTCTTTAGGAATGTCTTCTCCTTCGGATACGATATATCTAAATCCAAGGTTGTCATTGTGGACAATTACTTGAGAATTATCGTGTAGGGTGACGAGATTATATATATCAACATATCCTGTATCATCTCCAAAGTCCCATACTTCATCATAGAATCCTTCTAGAACTATTTTAAATGCTTCGTTTAGTCTCAGATCTAGTTCATCCATCTTCAATTAACTCTCTTATGCTTCCTAGCCAGTATGAGCCTTTGTAGGATTCAGCATCGTTCTTACGTTCGATATTTTTCCTTTCTCTCCATCTTCGTTCTTGATCTTCTTGGGCTAGACGTTCTTGATCTTCTTTTGTTTGATCCACTAGATTTCTTTCTCATTAATGACTTGTATTTCCCATTCATCTGATTCTTCTTCATCACCGGGGTCATCTGGTTCGTATACCCATGCTCCTGTTTCTTCGTTGTTGTAATAGTTATCACTGGAAATAGCATCTTCGGCTATGAGTTTGTTGATTTTCTTTTCAGCGTCAAGTTCTGATTCAGCTTTAATGACGAATGTTCCATATTGTGAATAGTGTGTCAATCTGTAAAGCTCGACTTCGAATTCTTTCATGTTAGTCTCTTTCTGAGGTGAATTCATGAATGATTTTCTTATCTTTTATGCTGTAAACTTGGCATACTAGGTAACCATTACGGTTTGTAAACCCTGAAATTCTATATGGATTATCGATATTTCCTTTCACTCGCTGATAGATGGTTAGTTGGAATCCTCCATCTTTGCTTCGTGGTCCTCCTGAGAGTGGTGTTTTACGTCCATCCACATCGGCTTCGATCCACCAGTTCCTAACTGCCATTGAACTTGTCCTTTTTGGATATTCGAGCTATATCTGTGTATAGATCTGTTACTTCTGCCATGTTAAAGTTACCTTGGCGTCCCTCCTCTATTAGTGGCTGGATAGCATCCATGAATGGTATGAATGCGTCGAGTAATTCACCTGCTCGTCTAACTTCATCTAGTAGATTTCTTTGTGCTTCGTTAGTTTCAACCATGCCGTACATTTGTACGATAGTTGGAAGTAGATCTTTCCATGCAGGTGTGAGATTAATTGTTTGTCCGTTTCGATGCTCTTCAGGATCGAATTTGACTTCAGGCATTGTGTGTCCTTGTGTTACAGAAGATTAGGAAGTTTTGGTCCGTAATTATCCCAATGCTCAATTGATTCTTCTTCGTAATTGTCTTCAATAGCGTCTGCAATCTCTTCTTGCCATAAGTCAGCATCAAAGTCATATTCGTCTAATTCCTCGTATAGATTGGTTTCTTCTACTAATTTTGGTTCCCGTCCAGTAACGCTTCTGAATTGGTTCATTACTGCGTTTTCATCGTAAGCGCGTTTTGGTGTCCAGTAATCTTTTCCATCAAATAGGTAAAGAGCAACTGTTCCAAGTACGCCTTCATCTATGAATACTTCAATAGCACCTCGTTTTGTAGCTGCATAAAATAGTTTATTCCATCGTATGAATGCTCTATGTGGATTGACATAACGCTTTAGAGTCATTGGATATCCTGTTATCATTATGTTACTTCCTGTACTATTCCTTTCTTGATCTTTACACTTCCATACCACTCACCTCCATTGGGTAGTTTCCCTTTGACTATGTACCAGCGTGCCCGGTAATAGTTATCGCCTTTGTATAAATTGAATTGTTCATATTTATCTGCGGGTTCGATAATGTTACCGATGTATTTATCTATAAGGCTAGGAAGATCTCTGGCAGTTTCAATGCCTTTAATCTTGATAGCCATTATGATTTCTCTACACGCATTCGACGTTTTGAGTAAGGATAGTACAACTCATTTTCAGCTATTCTGCCTTTTTTAGTTTTTAGTAAGAACTCCCATTTCTCAGTGTGTTCATTGAAGTGTTCAATGATGTAGTTTGTTGACTCTCTGTTGGGTAAAGTTCTGGGTGTTGGCTCATCCTCCAATGGTAAATTTGAAGGTTGTTTCATGTTCAAGTCGCTTTCTAATTGCGATTCTAAGATCGTTTCTGCTAATCTTACCATCATCCCAATAATTTGTGAAAGCTTCGAGGTCATCATATCTTTCATTCTTCAGTCCTAGTGGTAGTTCTTTTCCTAGCAGGTAATTTCCTGATAGTCTACGAGTTCTAGGTATGCACTCTGTCTCACTAAATTCTTTGTAATAAGTGTTAAGGACTGTTTCAATGGCTGCAGGTGGAGGTTTGTCTGAGTCCATGATTTCGGATACTGTTGCTCTATATTGTATGTTTATTGGTAGGTCACTGCCTCCCATTTCTATGACCATTTGATTACATGCTTGACCTAGTGGGCATTTTGCTCTTTTTTCTAGGTCATCTGGTGAGTATGCACTATCATAGTATCGTCGGGCTTTGTCTGGATCAATAGCTTTGACAGCATCTTCTGGGAACCAGTATAATGTTAGTAATGCACGTCGTTTGTTGTTTTCTAACACCATTTCGTTTTCTTCGGTTGGTGGAGTGAATGACGTGTTATAGGTTTCGTTGAATGGCATCTAATCGTCTCCTAAAAGTTTTACTGTTAGATTCATACACTTCAGGATTTCTTGGTATTCGTTTTTGACTTCTTGTATTAATGCAACGGCTTCTATCATCGAATCATAATCACCATATCCATAGTCATCTGCGAATGATGCACATTCTTTAAGGGTATTTTGGATGACTGTTAATTTCTCATTCGTTGTCATCAGATTCCATATCCTTATCTCTTTGTATATTCATATACTCTCCGATGTCTGCCATTAATGCCATTGCCATCTTTTGAGTTTTGAAATCTGCTTTGTCATAGTTCTCAAGCATCATTTGTAGTACTGGCACATAATCAGCAATGATTGGGTATTGTTTAGGCATGTCAACATTATTGAAAGAGTGTGTATTCTTGTTACTCATTTTGATTGTCTCGAATAGCTATGAGTGATGAGATTAATGTATCGATTGAGATTCTGTCGAGAGTGATTTGACAAGATCGTTTTTGATGGACCATTGCATCCTCTAGTGTGTCCCATTTTTGTGATTTGTGTTCCTTAATTCTAACGATTACTGATTTTTCAAAGTCTTGTCTTCGACCATAATAACTAGCTTGTTGTACTTCGATTTTGTCAGAACTACTATCAGGTTTAATTGCAGATATGTGCATCTTATCCTCTTTCTATAACGAGATTTTCAGTATTCCATTCATGATCATCTATCTGGTCGAGTATTTCTGGTTCTACCTCCATTTCGTATATGATTGTTGGATCGCGTCCATTAGTTATAGTTTCAGTGAATAGCTCTTCTGCTTGTTCTCCTGTGTGTGCTCTTACGACGAATCGTGCCCATACTCTATGTGTGACCAATGCTTCTGTTTCAATAGTGAATTCGTTCTTGTCGTCAGGCAGCATTGTTTTCTTCTGGATTAAATGATGGATTAGTGGAGAGTAATTCGTTTAGTGCCTCATTCTTTTTAATTGTATTGATTAACCAAGTCTTAGTTAGTGTGTGGTTAGCGAAGTGTACTTTTAAAGCTTCAAGCAATTCATCGATGTTTGGTGCTGTTTCAAATTGATGTAAAACTTTTAGTATTTCGGTAACGTTGTCGAATGGTTCTGGATCATCATATGCAAATATAGGTTCTGGATCATCATCTACTTGATCTAGAAGCTTACTAACTGTTATCTCGTCGTAATCAATTCTAAGCAATCGCATTATTTCGTCTGATACTGGTTTGATTTCATCTGGATCAAATCCAGAGATTTCAAGTGCGTGTATCAGAGTCATTCCCCATGGTTCAACGAGTTCTTTAGTTATTTCCATGTCTTCTGGAATGCTCATGATTTGGTGCATGATGATTGATGTCCATGCCGCGAGCAATTCGAATCTGCCGTCTTGCCCTTCGGTTGAAATCTTCTCTTTCATGTAGTTTTCTAGATTCATAATATCTACTTTCTAAAATGCTATCTATGATTTCATTTATAGCGGTGTAGCTCATGTTTACCAGTTTATTTGGTCTTCCTCCAATCATCGTTTGTTAATCTTTTAATAGTCTTTTTATAATTCTTTAAGTCATCTTTATCTGTTGTGTCATTTGTGATATATGATTTCATTGTTTTTAGATTAAGTCCAGCAATTGTATTATTTGTTTGCTGGATGAAATTTTCAACATCAATTTTTTCAGTATATGTATCAGTTATTTCTTCCAGATCTAATCTTGCAGCTATATAATTATCTGCAATCTTTTCCATTTCATTTTTGGTTTTTAATATTTCCATTCGTCGAATAAATTTAAATACTTCAGGTGTATTCTCAAATAGATTGAGTATTATGAACTTTTGAATTGGATTCATTATTTAATACCCCATATTTTCCTTTCATTTAGTAATGCTTCAGCTAGATCTAAACTTTTATTTGGACATCTTCTAATTTGTTTCCAATATCTCGGGTATTTAATATATAGCTTCAATCTATTCATTCAACTAATTCCTTTCAACACACTAAGCACAATAAATGAACCTTTTACCCGTTTCAATCTCGGGCACCACCAGCATTACCACACAGGGAGGGTAGCCCGTAGGGAGGGGCCCAGTGTGGTACGCTGGCCGTGCCAGAGTTGAAAACGAGTAAAAGGTGACGACTCCGGTTCGGCTGCGGGCACGGATTCGGTCTATGTTTATGAGTATTGATTATTTTTATTGATATTGTTACAAGGAGTCGTAAGATTGATGTAGATTGGTATGTTACTTACCCTCATCTATATTTTCTTGTATTTCTTAGGTCTTGTTGTGTTCGACTAAAAAAACTTGGAGAGGAAGGGGATTTCTCCCCCTCCCCTCCATGCTTTACTTGCCAGCTTTGTTAGATCTGCGAGGCTGGCGTTTTCCTCGCTCATTGCTGGTGGAAGGTCGTGATTGCTCACCACGCTTCGAAGCCTCGTCTTTGGACTTCTGCTCCTCAGCTTGTTCAACCGTGGGTCTGTCGGCATCCTCCTCTGTCTTATTGGGTGTACTCGTGGGTGTGTCGCCTACTCCGCGCTTCCTAGTGACCTCGGTGTCCTTATGGACTTCCACACTTTGATGTGCGTAGTAGTCGTAAAGGGCTCTCCCGACCTCGGAATGGTTCTCACACTCAGAGCAAAGGTGATCGTCGTGTGCAGGGCTATAGAAGCTTGTGTATCCGTGTCGCTCACATGCGCTAGGCGCCCGGATCTCGGTCTCAATGATCTCGGCTGTGTGATTGAATCTCGGATCCAGTCGTGTCATCTGCTTAGCCCATGGGCTTGCAAACTTGTAGTTGCGAGTAAAGGCTAATCGGTGGAAGTTATCCCACTGTGAGGCACACTTGATGCAATATACTGTCCACGGCGCATATCGGTTGGTAGCGTGTGGAACCACTACGACCATTTCGCCGTGTGAGTACTCATCGGTGGTTTGATCGAGATATACGGGCTGACCTGTGCCATCGTCGCATTCTGGATCTGCACATCTCGTTGCCCATTGCAAGTTTCCGATTCTGGCCCACTCGAACTGGAGCGTGTGGACTGCGGTGAACGGTTGAAGCGGCTTTCTAGCCATGATCTATTCTCCATGCCAAGCGCCTACGTCGCGCCTGTGCCGTCTGTAAGCGCACTTCCGAGGTTTTGGGAGGACGTGCTAGCGTCAGAGGCACAGGAGAGAGGTAGGAGGGATACGAGGCGCTGAGCCAGCACTCCCGAGACCTTGAGGGTGTGCTAGGCCAGCGGATTTACCGTTGTAGATATAAAAACTTAGGACTGAAGTGCACCTCTGAAAGCTTTGTAGAAAGTCGCGAGCGACTAGCGAGTCCACATTCGGCTCCAGGTCTTTTGAGGTATAATGGTGAATGGATATATTCAGGTTGGATGGCAATTCTAGACTGGACGCTTTGGAGCGTGTGCTTGGTATGCTCAAGGCCGCTCAGAGTGCAGGAGCTTTGGAAGGTCTGCCAAGTCAGTTGACGACGACACACGCGGCTATGGCGATATCGCTCGCTAAGGGACTGTCCATTGATGAAGTGGCTGCTGAAGCGAATGTGTCCTCACGCACCGTTGATAGATATCGCCACCCGTTGGCTATGGTCGTATCGGAGCTTCAGAAGCTGTACTATGCACACACGTTGGATGGAGCGTCTGAGTCTTTAACCGAGGCGGTTCCCAATGCCATTCGCACGTTAGTTGCTGCTAGTGATGCCGGGTCTATCACTGCTGCTAAGGAAGTACTACGCCTCGGTTCGAGATCGATAAGCTCGCAAGACAGTAATAGTATGTTCGAGATTCCAATGCACCTCCCACGTGAGACAAGACCTATAGATAATCCTGAGACTACAGCTAACCCTACCACTACACAGCCCCCGCCCCCTACCCCACCCCCATTCGCAGACAATATCGCGCCAGTGTGGACCGCTGCGTCGGCTAAAGCAGAGGAACATCCCTCTCAATCCCCAAAAAACGTTGACGAGACACCGCTTTCCCTGCCAAATTAACGAATATAACTACAAATCCTACAAAACAGCGTCATACAGGATTAAAAGAGGGTGGATTCCGGGGAAAAATAATGAAAACAGGTAAAAATATGCGCCTCCAGTCCTTGTACCACGCGATATGACGTTCTCCTGCCTGTTCCCAGTGGCCGGAACCTCCCCCCCTATAGGGGGGAGAGGTCCAAGCGGCACACAGGCCGATTCGATGTGGTATACTCAGCTATGCCAGAAGTAAACAGACCAGATTATCTATCCGAAGAAGATATTCAACGTATCACGGACTTTATCCGTCAAGTTGAGTTGGAAGGGCGCGGGAAGACGAGGGATGGCCGGGATGTTAATTTACCCACAGAAGCTGAAGTTCGACGCATAGTCGAGGAAGCTAACGCAACCATTGACGAGTTAGGGGGCCAGCTTAGTCCCGAGTTACAGAAACTGTATGCTGAAATCGATCACCGTGTGCCTTTCACGGCAGAGCAAAGTGATGCCGGTTGGGGACTAACTGATTTAGATAACATAGGGGAAGATCGGTGGGCATTTTCCCGTTTTTCGGGTTCTGGATTTCATGGCACGGCAGATACTGGCAGGCCAACCACATGGGTTTCTCCGAGACATTTTATGGGGGATACTAAGGAGAGTATATACCCAGAGCAACAGACGCTCGAAGATTGGATACCTGAGGACAGAGATCCCGTATTCTGGCAGAGCCGCCAAGCTCTGGATCAAGGGATTGAAGGACAGGAAAATCGTGGGAGGGGTTCGGCCTTTGGTGTGTTAGCGCACGAATCTTTTGGTCACTGGCTTGATGATGCGTTAGCGGGTAAGGTAGGTGACGGACAAGTCTGGTCGGAAACGGAGGACGGCAAGAGAATTTTAGATATGAACCCGGAGAGTTATCAGGGGCGGGGGAAATTTAAGAAACACTTTGCGAATCGTCAAGAACGGTTCGCTGGTTTCATGGGGAGAATCATGGATACCAACATCTTCCCAGAAGAGTTTAATGTTAAGTTATCCACGGGCGGAACTTTTTTTGACGTGTTAAAAAAAGCTTTACCGAATCTTCGAATGGAGAACTTAGGTCTTAAGGACGCAGAGAGTCCAGAGAATCTCAGTCCGTGGACGATTTATAAAAACGTGAACGATGATCCCGAAGCGAGCGAAGAAGACAAGCTTATCGCACGGGCACGAGCCTTGAACACAAACGATCCTCGGGATCAAGTCAATCCGAAGGACGTAGAACACATACTTACGTGGAATCCCAACCCGTGGGAATTGCATGGCGATACACACATCTATGGTGAGCCAGCGATGGGCGGGGGTTGGGATTCAGACCCATATCTATTCTCACAGGGCGAATGGAACACAGCGACCCCCCGAGACAATATGTCAGTACCACAAGAAAAAGTACCATCCACACGGATACCGATCAGTGCGGAAGATATAGAACGTCAAATGAAGCAGTGGGGTAAGAATGAAGGAGAATACCTCTCAGACGAGCCTGTTAGTATGCCGGGTACGATGGAGCAGCGGGAGATTGGCCCCCCCACCTATTATCACCCGCCACTCTCATACACCATTAGAAAAGGAGATACGTTATCGGGGATTGCTCAGAGGTTTAGAGTACCGTTAATGGATCTTGCGCTTTCCAATAATATCCCGAATATCGATTTTATACGGGAGGGAGCGGAAATTATAATTCCTGCTACTGCCCCCTTCCCCAATGCTACCCTGCCCCCCCAACACATCTCTGACAGCGACCATGCTAAATATGCCCCGTTTCCCGGCTCCCACCCTCTCTTTCCCCCAGTTAATACTGAAGACTGGGTGATGCCGGGTGAACCTTACCTGATTCCCCCGGCCCTGCCTGATCTACCCAACTCACAAACTTACTGATTTTAGATGAGTATCGACTTTTTAGAGTATCTGCGTCTTCAGTTCCCTTGGCTGGTGATGCCATCAACTAATCCATTCTTGGACCCTAAGATCGATGATGATGGGGTATTACGCGATCCGATGCCTCCGCAGGAAGATCCTATAATACGAGACATTTTTCCTCAGACGATGGGGAGTGGGGTACTACGCGACCCGATACCTCCAATGGAAGATACGGTAATACGTGATGTTTTTCCTCCAATGGATGATTCGGTAATACGCGATCCAATGCCTCCAATGGATGCAGGCGGAATAGAAGCCGCTACGGGTGAGGAAGAACGACCATCGACTCACCGATGGAGGGAATGGTCACCTCCTGATATTCCTTTATCCGACATATTGGGGCACGCAACAGATCCAGAAGAACGCCAGCGTCTACTTGAGCAGTCGGGGATCACCGAGGATATCATTAAAGATTTCCCTACAGGTTCTCTGCCTCCGTTTATAACGGATTATCTGGCGGGTGGGCGGAAGATACCCGAGGATCAGTCCAACATCTATGATCTGCTGAAAGGAGACGTTTACGCTGGCGATGTAGATGTAGATTTACCAGAGCATGAAGTAAGGGAAGGGTTGGGTGAAGAGATCCCGCTCAAGAAAGAATTCGATCCCGACGATTTTATCTCGGATTTTTTAGAGTCTAGGAATATCGGGCCTCAGGATGATCGAACTATACTAGAACGGCTTAAGGATGCGACACAAGATAATCGATCTTTATTAGATACGCTCAGGGACGCGTCCAAATCGATTGAGGATATGACTCAAAATTTCAAGGATCTTAACAAGTGGGCAGAAGAAAGAGAGTGGCGTAAGCAGAATCCCGAATACGGACAGGGGAGACTTATATCGGAGCAATATTTAGACGTGGACGCAGAGATACACGAAGCGGAACAAGTGGCGAAAAAGAAAGCTGCGATTAACGAATATCTTTACCCTCACCCTCAGGGTCCGTCGTCGATACCTGAATTAGACATACTTCGACAGCAGCAAGCTGAACAGGAGCAGGAGGGTAGGAGTAGTATCAACCGTTGGTTTGGGGAAAACGCTTTTGATCGAGACCCCGAGACCTATAACCTGTTAGATTCTAAAGATCAGTGGGGTATGACGGACGAAGCGGAGTTGTTCTTACGGACTATGGCGGATCGGTATATGGAGTCTGGAAAATTCAAACCCGAAGAAGAGCCATCGGACATCATGGATCGGATATGGACGGCCTACCAGAAGTTGCAGACACCGGAGTACTATCCTACATTCGATGAGGAGGATTGGGATAGACTGACAGACGAAGAGAGATCGAGTTTAGCCCCAAGCTTCAAGACCTTCGATCAGCAGCATTGGGGTAGTCTGTCAGATGAAGCGAAGTCGGATTTGATTGAGACAGAATGGTTTCTTATGTTAGAGGCTGCGGTATATGGTCAGCCACCCGAGACGAATTATTTCGTACAGCAAGGTATCGATCCCCCCGAATGGGTGGTCCCGGCGGATAGGGATGTCGCAAAACAGGAATTCAGGGACGCCCCGGATGCAGCCAAGCTCATTGACAAGCGATGGGCTAAATTAAGCGAAACCATACAAGGCTGGGTGAGTGGCTTTTCTAATTATCA
>VTLG01013206.1_pt1 | contig 21215 bp, 34 predicted proteins | sample 4694571 | NCBI WGS metagenome assembly VTLG01 (sample SAMN12604809, study PRJNA352737) | marine metagenome | biome: ENVO:00000447; feature: ENVO:00000209|ENVO:00000569|ENVO:01000036; material: ENVO:00002151; isolation source: viral sequences binned using virsorter ... | reverse complement strand
AAGGCACAACACCTAATGGAATTGATTGGTATGTATCAGGTGGTCCTACAGTTACTCACACAGAGACTGCTGACGAGTTTGGTGACACTGAACTTATCGGTTACATCGGTGGTGGTAAGTCACTTACCGATAGTGTAGGAGTATATGGTGAGTTATCTGCAGCAACTAACGTTGATGACGTAGACTGGGCAGGGAAAGCAGGACTTAAGTACACTTTCTAAACTATATAAAGTTGTAATACATCGGAGGGTATTATACCCTCCTTTTCTTTTTCTATTTTAAAATGAAACGACCTGGGAATACAGCAATCTATACGAGGGACGGTTGTCCTTACTGCACAAAAATTAAAGAGGTTTACAAATCAAAAGGTTGGGTGTATGCTGAGTATAAACTCAACACAAACTTCACCAGAGAGCAGTTTTATAAAGAGTTTGGTAACGGAGCAACCTTTCCCCAAGTAATAATCTCTGGACATAAGATGGGTGGTTGCACTGAAACTGTTAAATACCTCCGAGAAAACACCTACCTATAATGCAAAAGAATACCGAAGAATTGTATACTCTCGTTGACCGAGCACTAGATGAAGCAATGGTCAATGGAAGATTTTTATTCAAGATGTATCCGTATTTAAAAGCACAAAAATGGACACGAAGAGAAGTCAATGACTTCATTGAATCCTCTGTAGCAGCAGAACTTAGTAACGCTGTGCTAGAGTTGGAAGGTTACATTAAAGGTGGCGATGCACAACTTAGGGAGTCTTATGGACACATCCCTAAACCAAAAGCAAGGAAGATAAAGACTTATCTTTACAGTATCCTAGAGGACGCTTGGAAGTATCATGCCGAGCGAAAACCTGGGAGGAAAAAGGTTACTAAATAAAAGTACATCACGGAGTAGCCCATGCAAGAATTACAGTTCATTTACATGGCATTCTTCCTAACCGTCGGAGCATTCCTCTTAGGAGCCATCATATCTTGGAATCTTAAGGGGATTTTTGATACATGGGAAGAGAAAGCAGACTATGCTGCTGTTACTATTCACCCTGAGATGCAAGGAGAAGATGGATACGCAGACCCATCTGAGTTATTATACTTGCGCTTTACGGATGAAGATGCTACAATAGACGATGATGAAGAATCTTAGTTAGATTTTCACTATGAAATTGATGATTTCTGAAGTGCTTCGTAAGGCACACAATGCTAAAACAAAAGCTCAGAAGATAAAAATCCTGCAGGATAATAACACACAGACTTTAAGGTCACTATTCATTATGAATTATGACGACAGTTTGGTGTCTAGAATTCCCCCAGGTGATGTCCCTTATACACCTAACGAAGCACCTAAGGGCACAGAGCATACTCTTCTCGAGAAAGAAGGCAAGAAACTATACTACTACTTTAAAGGTGGAGCAGACAATCTGCCTGCCCTAAAGATTGAGTCTATGTTTATTGCACTACTAGAAGGACTACATGCTGACGAGGCACAAGTTGTTATCTCAGCAATAAATAAAAACCTTCACAAAAAGTATCGGATTACCAAAGCGGTTGTGGAAGAAGCATTTCCATCAATCAAGTGGGGTAATAGAGGCAGGAAATAGTGAAAGTACTCGCTACTGATTGTCTCATAGAGGCAGCAAACGACTCCTCCTTACCTTATACTGCATATCTTGTAGAGTATGTTGCACCTGATGGTCATACCAAGTATGATATCGTTATGTGTATCAAACAATCTGAAATATTTGACGAATACTATGACAAATATGGAAAAGGATTGAAGGCGATTACACAAACAGCAGGAAAGATTAATCCAAAAATATGGCAAGACCCCAAAGAGAAGAAAGCCAAAAAAGGCAAAAAATAATGGCAAACGATTACGTATTCTTTGACCCTCGTAAGAAAGCACAACAAGAAGCACAAGACGAGAAGGTACTCACTGAAAAAGAGGAGGAGAGACTTCGTAATGTAAAAATGGGAGAGCAAGCAGTTAAAACTATTGCTGACTTTACTGTTAAACCATTCGTATTAATGTTGGTATGGAATATGACACTACCAACATTCGGAATTGCAACCATAGGATACTTTGGTGCAGTTGGACTCTATGTAATCGCAAGAATTTTATTTAAGCATGACTAAAGTATGTTTAATTTCTGTGACACCTGACGCAGAGAAAACTATGGGTTACGTTGCTCGTGTGAGTAACCCAAAGAATCAAGACAACCCATCTGTAGAAGGACTCTTAAGTTACTGCATCAAACACAACCACTGGTCTGTATTTGAGCAGGCATTTATGACACTTGAAATTAATACCACACGTGCTATCGCAGCACAGGTATTGAGGCACAGAAGTTTTACATTCCAAGAATTTTCTCAACGCTATGCTGATGCAGGAATGCTAGGTGATATTCCTGTCCCTGATTTGCGTCGTCAAGATACTAAAAATAGACAGAATAGTATTGATGACATTGACCCTATTGTAAAAGCAAAGTTTGATGCTAAGATAGAAGAGCACTTCTTTCAAGCACAACATATCTACGCTGAAATGTTAGACGAAGGAATTGCTAAAGAGTGTGCTAGAATGGTCTTGCCTTTAGCAACTCCAACCAGAATTTACATGAGTGGTAGTGTCCGTAGTTGGATACACTACATCGAATTGCGGTCAGCAAATGGCACGCAGAAAGAACACATGGACATCGCTAATCTATGCAGAGAGCATCTTATCTGTCAGTTTCCAATCGTTGCTAAGGCAATGGGATGGTGTGCTGAAAAAGGAGATTGTAACTGTGATGACAACGATGAATACTGGAATAACTTACAACCCTGTCTTAAAATATTATGATAACACCCCTTAACTTAGACCCAGACATTACATTTCCAATATCAATAGCAGTAATCACAATACTGTTAGCAGGGTATGGATTGTATAAAGGATTCTTTGCAAACAAAGGGTTAACTGATCCATGGGACGACCACGATGACTGAATTAGGAACTAAACTACTCAAGAAAAGATACCAAATTAAATCTAGATGGTATTATATTTTCTGGGGTATTGCTACAACATCTGTAGTAGCAGGACAAATCTATGTTGGTACAGGTTACCGACAAATGGCAAACACAGTAGAGGACTTTAGAAATGCCTACATATCCCGTAATAAATACTAAGACAGGAGAGAAACAAGAGCTCAACCTGTCTATGAAAAAGTATGACGAGTGGAGGAAAGCGAATCCTGATTGGGACAAGGACTGGTCTGCAGGGACTGGTGGTGTTGCCTACGGTGACCCTAAACAATCTGATGGATTCAAAGAAGTAATGCAGAAGATTCAATCAGACCATCCACGAGCGAACTTGAGTCGCTATACCTAAATTATGCCCGCTAAAAAGAAAAACGGTAACGGTAACGGAGCATTCTCCCAATATTCTGTTAAGCAGATGAAGAGAAGAAAACCTATTAACCTTGAGCACCTTAAAGTAATTGAGCCACTAACACCTAATCAGGAGTTAGTCTTTGATGCATATGATAAAGGACAAAACCTTGTCCTACATGGTGCAGCAGGTACAGGTAAAACTTTTATCAGTTTATACCTAGCAATCCAACAGGTATTAGAACCTTCCTCACCATATGAAAAAGTTTATATGGTCAGGTCTCTTGTGCCTACGAGAGAGATTGGTTTCCTCCCAGGTGACCATGAGGATAAGTCAAACTTATATCAGATACCATATAAAAACATGGTAAAGTTTATGTTTGAAATGCCTGATGACAATGCATTTGAATCACTCTATGCCAACCTAAGAAACCAAGAGACTATTTCATTCTGGTCTACATCATTCATACGTGGTACTACATTAGACAACTGTATTATTATAGTGGATGAGTTTAGTAACTTGAATTTTCATGAGTTAGATAGTATAATAACAAGAGTGGGTCAGAATTCTAGAATTATATTCTCAGGAGACTACGCACAATCTGATTTAGCAAAGAGTAATGAGAAGAATGGAGTCTTAGACTTCCTCAAAATTCTACAGACAATGCCTTCATTCACATGCACTGAGTTTGGTATCGATGATATCGTTAGGTCTGGTCTCGTTAAGGAATACCTTATCAGTAAAATTAATATGGGATTTAATTAATGTTTAATTATGTGGGCAATCCTCCTGACTTAGAGGAATTAGAAAGTAAAACTCTAAATCATGGACGTTTCTATAAACTAGATGACGTTTGGGTACCTAGTGTGACAACTGTAGTAGGTCATCAATCCAAGCAAGGGATACTTGACTGGGAGAATCGAATCGGTTATACTGAAGCGGAGAAGATAAGACGTGCTGCTGCATGGCGAGGCACTAAATATCATTCTATTGTTGAATACTATTTAAGAAATGAATCTGAAAAAATTAAGGAGAGCAAGGGTCTTGCCAAGTACCTTTTTGGGGCTAGTCGTGAGGTTCTTAATCGTATTTCTAATATTCATTCTCTTGAAACCCCTCTTTATTCTCGCAATCTCTATCTGGCTGGTCGCGTTGATTGCATTGCTGAGTTTGATAACGAGTTAGCAGTCATTGACTTCAAGACTACTGGCACATTAAAGAAAGAGAAATACCTAGAGAAATACTTCGTGCAAGAAGCAGCATATGCTTACATGTATTGGGAGTTGACTGGGGTTGAGGTTGATAAACTTGTCACCATATCTGTTGCAGAAGATGGACAGACACAGGTAGTTGAGAAGTATGATAAAGTTCCTTACATCAATACCCTCATTGATTGGATAAAAGACTATCGATATTACACTGAGGGATTGAAATCATGAAGGAAATTGAAGAAAAGTTTATGACTCAGGGTAAGTTTACCGCTCTCGTTGAGAATCGTGTTAAAGATAGCAGTGGTCTCATCAATTACATTGAAGCAGTTACATCCATATGTGAAGAGTTAGAGATAGATGTCACTACAGTTAAGAAGTTGATATCTAAACCACTCAAAGATAAAATACAATGGGATGCAGCAAGATTAAATTATATTAAACGTACAAGTAAAGCAGTTTTAAACCTATGAATTCCGACGAAAGTTTCTTTGAATCCGATGTAGTGCAGCAAGAATTAACTGACATACAGGAGACATATACACAACTACTAAAAATATCAGCAGGACTTGCTGAATTTTCTCCTAAGGAGAGACTAGAGCACATAGAAAAGACACTCGAGTTGATTGCAAAACAAAAAGTATTTTACTCACGTCTTGCTCTTGCTTCACATAATATATCAGGAGATGATAACGATGAGGAAGCAAGTTTTGTTAAAGAAAAGATAGATACTTTATCTGCACAGTATTCGGGAGGACTAAATCTCATGCTGATACTACAACAGATGGAAGATAAACTAAGAGCTTGGAGAAAGGAGTTAAAAGATGCCGAATCCTAATCAACTTTACGAAGATGCTGAGAGACTTAATGACCTTTTTGAGGAGTTACTTTGGGATGCAGACGACGAATTGTTTTTTACTCATGACGGAGAGAAGGTAATCATATATAACATGACGAAACAGGGATATCCCTGTTAACAGGGGGTTGACAACTCCTAAATAATATGTCATCATAATACGGTGGCAAATACAACAAAACAAAAACCACAACGGAGAAATACAAATGTCATTCGCATCGCTTAAGAAAAAGTCTGGAAGTTTTGACAAGCTTACCAAACAGATTGAGAAGATGTCTAAACCTCAGGGCGCAGGACCTGATGAGAGACTCTGGAAACCTGGGGTCGATAAGTCTGGAAACGGTTACGCAGTAGTCCGATTCCTTCCTGAGCCAGACGGTGAAGACCTACCATGGGCACAAGTTTGGAGTCACGCATTCCAAGGTGCAGGCGGTTGGTATATTGAGAATTCACTTACAACATTGGGACAAAAAGACCCTGTTGGTGAGTTGAATCGCACTCTTTGGAATTCTGGTCTTGACCAAGACAAAGAGACTGCTCGTAAACAGAAGAGGAAACTCTCCTACTACAGCAACATCTATGTCATTAAAGACCAACTCAACCCAGATAATGAAGGAAAGGTCTTCCTATACAAGTATGGCAAGAAGATACACGATAAGATTGTGAGTTCTATGCAACCTCAATTCGAGGATGAAGAACCTATCAACCCATTTGATATGTGGAAAGGTGCGGACTTCCGTATCAAGATACAAACAATCGGTGGGTATTGGAATTATGATAAGTCTGATTTTGCACCTGTGTCCACACTTGGAGGTTTTGAGGACGCTAAGTTGGAGGAAATTTGGAAGTCACAACACTCTCTCAAAGAGTTTACTGACCCTGCCAACTTTAAATCATATGAGCAACTAGAGGAGAGACTCAACACTGTGTTGAATAAGTCTGCTCGTGCTACTGTCCGCTCATTTGATGGAGAAGAAAATGAAGCAGTGTACGCTGAAGAAACTGTCACACAAACTTCCACACCGAGTGGATTTGGTGATAAAGTTAAAGAGTTAAGTCAGACTCCAACAAGTCCTGACCTTGATTACTTTGCATCACTAGCTGAAAACGACTAATGAAAATACTGGTTGCTCTACTCGCATCTCTAACTGTTGCACCCGCAGCAGAGGCACTTACTTGGAAGGAATTCTGGGAGCCATTTGTCGAGTATGGCAACCATTATCATCATGAGGTGCATTATTTTGAGGGGCATCATCACCATCACGGTCCTCATTACGGACCTCATCGAAGCTGTTGGAAAGAAAAACTTTTCAAAGAAAAGATATGGATACCAGGCTACTGGTATGATGGGCATTGGATAAGCGGACACTACAACGTCCGCACTACTATAAAGAAAGTACCTACTGATTGTAGAAGATAACCTCATATATTATTTCACTTTCAGTTTCAAAAAAGGTCGAAAAAAAACTCGGGGTAAAAATTGCCCTGTAGGGTTTTTCATAAAATTATCATGACACACTACAAACCGTATTCACCAGAATGGCATAGATATCGCTATCTTAAAGAATCGCTCGATAAATACTTTGACGAGTATGTCGAGAATGAAGTCATTCTTGCTGATATACATGATATTCTACAAACTCGCTCAGATGCTGCAAAAGCAGAATTCGAGAAAGTTAGTGAATTGAATGCAAAACTAAAATAGAGTTAAAATGCTATCAACCCAATATCGCTTGCGACTTGAAAAAGTCTGCAAACTTATTGCTCAAGGAAAAGAAGTAGATTTGACAGAGATGATATGGGCACAAAAATTAGCACAGAAACATACTACTGCTGCAACGTGGATGAGACAAGCACGTCAGAAAGCAGCAAATCCTCGGGATGGTAGCACAGATGATTTTCTGAATAAGATGGGATTAGGCGAACCCGACCCATCTGACCAGAGGACAGGGTTCGACAGTGCCGATGATATCGGTGACTGGTTTAACCGTAAAAAACCTGATGATTGGAGACAACGTGACTAAAACTGTAGAAAACTACGAGCAATTAATTCAGCGTTTTACAAAACGCACAATGCAACTCTCAGCAAGAAATTCAGAGTTGAAAGCAGCATATGATGAATATGTTAAAAACGAAAATGACTTAAAACGTCTAGAAGGGTCAATGCAAGCAATAGAATATGTTGCTTACGGTAAGATGCCTGGGGACGGTAATCATGATAAGTTTAAAGACCATAGACCCAATATACCCGAAAGATATTAATGTTACCCTTCTTATTCACAGCAGCAGGATTCCTTAACCTGTTATTTTACATCTTTGCAATAGGTTTTGTCATTTCATTACTACTAGAGCAATATCTTAAAGTCAGACCTTTATCTCCTGACACATCAATGAATGAGAGAAACATGTATATAGTCCAAAGCAATAGAAAATATTGTTGGAGACAAGCATGGATAACCAACATTTACTGGTTTTTATGTAATGTGGGTTTATATGTTATATCAAGGAATATGGCAACACCAACAGATAACTTCTGGAACGGAATATGATTTTCTGGATTGGATTCACCCTCATGGTCTTAAATGAGGGTTTTGTTATGATGAGGCATGTATCTCCTTTCTTTGATAATCTAAGAAAGAAGGTAATTAAGAAACTTGGTGAGAATCGGTGGTATCGTCTTCATGGCACTCTAGATTACACTTGGATAGCTCTCGTAACACTAGGATTAATAGTAAACTCCTACAGATTAATGCACTTGCTTTTTGTGATTGCATTCTGGGTGTTATCTTATTGTATATTTTACTTACCAAGAAAACTTAATAACCGCCATAACCGCCCTGACTAGACCCACTACTTCCGCTACTTCCACTACTACTGCTACTGGAAGATGATGAAGAAGAATCTGTAGTATTAGACGCTGTTTCTGTAATCGCTGTATTACTGGAAGCAGCGTTTGTTGATGTACTGCTTTCAGTGGTTGTTACCGTTGTGCTACCGTCAGCAAGTTGCTGTCCTTCCTCAATAGTTGCACCTGAGGTATCAACTGTAATATTTCCAAAGTCTTGTTGCACTGCAAAGTCAACAGATGAGGTTTGACCGATATTTGTGGAATATGTAGGTTTAACAGGAATGAAGTTTTCTTTGATTGCATCTGAAGTCTTTTTAACACCTGTATTACTATCAACTTCTCTAGAATCTTCATATTCGACAAGTGTCTGGAATTCTTCTAAGAATGTAGTTAGATATGGTTTGCGTAAAATGTAGATATTACGTTTAAAGTCATTTTTAGCATTTTCATACTCATAGTTAGTAATTGGATGGACTAAGTCATCAGTTGCAACTGTTGTGCCATCAGGACGTCTATATGTAAAATTAGGAGGTATTGTTAGTCCCGCTCTTAATACGGTATTACCTTTAGTGTCTTTAACTTCAAAAGTTTCATAATGGTGAATATCCTCTGGACTGGAATATGTAGAAACACAATATTTGTATAATTCGTCCTCTGTCATAGGCCATTCATCATATATGTTAGTAATATTGTTTGTCATCAATACAACCCAATCATATTGAGGGTCGCTATAAAACTTCTCACTTACGTTATCAGGTCTTTCGTTATTTATTATGGTATATTGAGTAAATCCAGTAACAAGACCTTCTATATCTTCTCTTACTTTAACTCTACGAAATAGATTTTTTGTCTTTATAAATGGGTCAACATTATTTTGACGATAAGTTGACGTCCTTACAAATACATCTGGTAGGTATGAAAAATAATTACTCATTACTATCCTCCATATGTGGTAGTTTTGTTACCTCGAGGGTCATATCCATAACTCTCGCGAGTAAGAAGAGATGTCTCCTTGAATGATAAACTCATTCTATATGCAACAGGACCGAAGTCGTATGTGTCATCACCACCAACTGATTTCAAAGATGCATAAGGTCCGTATGGTGCTAAGTCAACGTCCATGTTTGCTAATATCATTTTTGATGGGAATTGCATAATTTTCTGCAATACACCTTTAGTAACTGCACCAGTTGTAGGATATAATGTCTCCTCTTCCTCATTACTTACCAATCTTACGATTTCCACTCTAAAGTAATCAGGTATAGTCAACCAGTGGTCTCCATCCCTACCTGGGAGCATAGAAACACGAAATGTCTCTATTATATCTACAATGGTCTCTACGTCAGATTGACTCTTAGGTGCAAACATAAAGTCAAACTTATGGTCTCTAAACTCCATACCTTGAAACACAGTTTCTTCATATGGGTTAAATACCTTTCCTGTTGCTAGTGCTGCTAGGTTTTGTCCTGTTACACCGCCACCACCAGCTCTTTTCAAGACTTCGTTGATAGCATTAGCACCAAGATTGAATCCTGCAGTGGGTAGTGCAGCTTCTGCTATATCTTTAATCGATTCTTTTAAACTGTCTGCGTCTAGACCTCCCTCACCCATCTGACCAGCTACACCAGATAGTGCTTCTCCACCTAAAGGTCCTAACTTCACACCATTATATTTTGCTTGATATCCTTCTCTTAGTTTATTTGGTAAATATAGATATATACTCTTCTTAACTGTATCGGTATTTACGTGATTCTCTTTGATGTAGTTATAACTACTGTTAGCACCTTCTTTGGGGTCATAAATAGTAATCTTAAGGTAGTCTACTACCTCAGTGCCTTTTCTTTTATCTTTGGATATTGAGTCTTGTGCACCTGTTGAATTAGCACCGTAGGGTTTACTACGAGGGAACACAAGGGTTTCCATGCCACTTCCCGACGTAGCATCTCCATAAGGTTGACTCCAGCTTCCTACTGCCATTTGATTATTTATGTCTTATTCGGGAAAATACAAACCAACCAATAGATTCAAGTACAAAGGAGACCCGACTAATATTATTTATAGGAGTTTATGGGAAAGAAAGTTTATGGTCTGGTGCGACAAGAACGAAAACGTAATAGAGTGGGGCAGTGAAGAAATCGTTATACCTTATATCAGTCCTGTCGATAGGCGGGTTCATCGCTATTTCCCAGACTTTTATGTCAGAGCAAGGACTAAAACTGGGAGGACAGAGAAGTTTGTCATTGAGGTCAAGCCTCATAAGCAGACGTCACCTCCCAAAAAACAACGCAGAGTTACAAAGAAGTATCTGACAGAAGTTAAGACCTACTGTGTAAATGAGGCAAAATGGAAAGCAGCGATTGAGTATTGTAAAGACCGTCGTATGCAATTTAAGATACTTACAGAGCACGAGTTAAAAGTATGAGTATTTTCTCTGACATAAAAGATGCCACAGGAGGTGCTGCCAAAGGAAAAGATTGGTATCGTGCACGGTTGGTAGATAGTCTTCAACCTTTTAGTGGAATACTTGCAGTAGGTGACATTATATTCTATCAATATGCAGCACAGACTGAGCTTCTACCTTTCTTTGACACATATCCTATGACACTTGTAAGTGATGTAGATTTTAATAAAAGACAGTTTTCTGGTGGAAATTTGCATTATTTGCGTCCATCAGTCAGGCAGGGAGTAGCATCTTCGTGGTCATCAGGCACACAAGCATATCCTAAGCGATGTCACCATAAATACTTCATGTCAAGTGCTACAAATATGTACATAGTCCCTAAAGAAGAGCTAAAAAACTTTACACCATTACCAGTTGAGCAGTTTGTCAGGGATGTTATGGGAAGATATGTTGAAATTCCCAGTAGTTTTATATGGAGTAGACTCTAATGTCAGCTAACTCATTTAGACAATTTAAAGATTTTGTAACTTCTGGTTATAAAACACCCTCGAAGTCAAACCTCTTTGAGTTGATTATACCTGTGCCACTTTGTGTATCAATAGAGGATAATAGTTTCATAACCAATAGAGGTGCTCAAGAGCATTATGACTCTATTAATTACCTTGCAAGTAATGTAACTGTACCTGGTAGAAGAGTTACAACCAGTGAGGTGAGAGATATTGGTGTATCTCGTAAATATGCTACTAACACAGCATTTGGTGATTTACAAGTAGAGTTTATAGTAACAAAAGACCAATATCATCGTGATTTCTTTGAAAACTGGATGTTGAATACTGCAGCTGACCAAGAGAATAGAGCAGGATTCTATGAAGAGTATACAACTACGATACAAGTATTAAAGTGGGAGAATGCATCGAATGTCATGATGAAACCACCTGGGGCATTTGGTGACGACGTTGGTAAAACAAGATTGAATCGCTCATCTGCAGTATGGCAGATGTATGGTGCATTCCCATATGATATGTCTGAGCAATCATTTAACAACGGACCTACTGATTTAGTTAAATTAAATGTAAATTTTTACTTTGAGAGATATAGATTTGACAGAATAGGTAACAATACAGTAAAATTTGGAAGTAACATAAATGATATTACAGTGGCTAGTACAACTAACATTGCAAACCAATTAGGATTTGTGTTAGACCAAAAAGATGTCGCCAAAGTAGGTGTTTAAAGTATGGAAGTGATTGGATGCCCTATCTTCAAGAGGAAGATAAAAGACCATTGGGCTTATAAAGATGATGCACTTTTAGCAATTCATAATCAGAGAGCAAGAATTCAAGCAAACGATTTAGATATCTATTCGGACTATGATATAGACCCTGATGTCCCTCGTGCATATCTAGACCTTATTGAGTATAGGATATATGACGTTTTAACAGAGTTTACTAAAGAAATGCCTTCTCGCTTTTTTCAAGGTTTTGAGGTGAAGAATTTCTTTTATCAGCAATATAAACAAGCACAGTATCATGGTTGGCATGTGCACAACTGTCAATTTAGTGGTGTTTATTACTTAGACATGCCAAAAGGCACTCCCAAAACAGAGTATAGAGACCCATTTACTGATGATATACAAGAATTAGATGTAGAAGAAGGGGATGTAGTAGCATTTCCTAGTCATCTTATACATAGAGCACCAGCCAATCCTGTTAACATACCTAAGACGATTATTTCCTTTAACTTTAACTTTTGGAATGAAGACCAACCTGTCTCGTATACTCGTCTAAATACTTAACATATAATTAGTTATCATGCCTTTACCTAAACTATCGATACCTGAGTATGAATTGGAAATGCCTATCACAGGCAAAAAAGTTGCATACCGACCTTTTCTAGTAAAAGAAGAGAAACTACTTTACCTTGCAATGGAGTCGCAAGACAACAAGCAAATGGTAAAAGCAGTTAAGACCATCATCAAAAATTGCACTGACTTAAAAACAGGAGTTGACAAACTCGCTACTTTCGAGATTGAATACATCTTCCTTCGTATTAGAGCAAAAGCAGTTGCTGAGATTAGTGAATTTAAAATTACTGCACCTGATGATGAAAAAACTCAAGTTGAAGTCCAAGTACCATTAGAGCAAGTTGAAGTCCAAGTACCTGAAGGTCACACCAAGAAAATATTATTAGATGGTAATGTTGGTGTCATCATGAAGTATCCTTCATTAGATGCATTTATCCAACAAAACATGAGTGACAATCCTACTGTTGAGGACATTTTTGAATTAGCAGCAGGGTGTATTGACCAAGTATATGATGCAGAAGAGGTTTATGACTCCTTCTCCCACAAAGAAGCACTAGACTTTTTAGAGAATCTAAATTCTGACCAATTTGCGAAGATACAAGCATTCTTTGAAACTATGCCTAAACTATCTCACACTATTGAGGTATACAATCCTAAGACTAAAGTTAAAAGTGACGTAGTTTTAGAAGGGTTAGCGTCTTTTTTCGAGTAGCATTGATGCATGATAGTCTTGAGAATTACTACAAGACTAATTTCGCATTAATGCAGCATCATAAGTATAGTCTCACTGAGCTAGAAAATATGATTCCTTGGGAGCGTGATGTGTATATCGGTCTTCTTATGGCATTCATCCAAGAAGAAGAGCGTAGGCAGAAAGCAGAAGAAAACAAAAACCGTATGTCCCTATAATGGCAGCTAAACTAAAAAAGTTTGTCACTATTAATGCATTCACTTCTAAGACAAATGTGGGTGTAGGTTTTAATGTTCTTAGAAAAGCAATCAATCGCACAGGGACTACACTTGATGGTGTTAATGCGTCAGTAAAGACACAGGCAGTCTTACAGAAGTTTCAAGCGGATTATCTGGCAGAGAATTATGTAAAACAGATAACCATTGTTAGGAAAGGCACTAAACAAAAGAATACGTTTTTTACAAACTTCAATAAACGTATCAAAAGGATGTTTGCTGTCAAGAAAAGGCAAAAAGCAGAAGATGCAGGGGAAGATGGAATAAAGGAAGGACGCACACAGACAGAGAAGTTAATACGAAAGATTGGTAAACCAATAGAAAACTTTATGGGATTCTTTGGGAAGACCATAGGTAATGTAATAAAATACTTCGTCATATTTGGAGCATTAAATTGGATAACTAAGCATCCAGAGAAAGTAGCAAAACTGGGTAGACTCATATTTGCTATAGGAAAGTTTGGTTTTGCATTAACTAAACTAGGTGTGGGGGCGATGTTGACTGGTCTCACAAACTTAGTCGGTGATTATAGTGATAAGAATGCAGTAGAGCAGGGATTACGTAAGTTTCTTGGTGTATTTCAGTTACTTGGTGGTATTGCTGCATTAAAGACTGCTCAATATCTTGTTATGCCATGGAAGTTGATAAGTGATATTAGAGGTATCAATAGTATTTTTAACAAAACTGCAGAGACTTCAGAAGAGATAAAAGCATCTAACAAAGCTAGACTGAAAGGTTATAAAGATTCAAAAACAGGAGTCATATACTCCGAGAAAGAGTATAAAGCTATGAAGAAGTCAGCTCAGAGAGCTGATTCAAAACGAGCTGCCAGAGCAGGCAAAGGAATGAAGTCTGACCTATATGGGAAAGAGTTTGATAAAAGATTTCAAGGTGTGTATGGAAATAAAAGAAAAACTAGACTAGACAGATTACAGCAGAGAGGCAGAATTCTCAGAGGAAAGGGAATGAAGGGCATTAGTAAGTTTGCTAAAGCAAATCCTGCAAAAGTAACTGGTGCTTTAAGTGTGCTTGGTGGTGGATTGAGAATAGCAAGTGGTTTTGCAGCAGGAGAAAAATCTGGTGAAGCAATCGGTGCGGGTGTAGGACAGGCAGCTGGTGGTATAGCGGGTGCTGCAGCATTAACAGCAGTTGCACCTTTCTTAGGACCTCTTGCACCTATGATTGGTAGTGCAGTAGGTGGTTTCTTAGGTGAATGGGTAGGAAAAACGTTTGGAAAGATAGCACAACCTATATTTGACCCTATAGGCAGAGCATTTAAGATGTATTTTAAGTTGGCAATGGATATAACCAAACCATTTAGAGACAATCTAGGACCTTTGTTAGGGGCAGTATTCCAAGTGATAGGTGGAATTGGTGAGATGATATTTAAGTCACTGAAACCATTGTTAGACTTTACTGGTTTTGTATTAAAGTTAGCGGGAGGTGTGTTAGCAGAGACAATAAACTTTGTTGTTAATAATGCTAAGAGATTGATGGACCCTAAGAGTATGGTAGCAGGATTCTTTGATGCTATAACTCTCAATGCCTTCGATTTTGATGACATGAATGAGTCACCAAAACCAGAAGGGAAGGCAGCAGGAGGACCTATAACTCTAAATCTACTTAGACCTATGGCAACTGGAGGTTTAGTAACAAATCCAGAAGTATATAAACCAAAATTGATGGCAGAAGGTGGTTTTTATAAATCACTCCCTGATTTACCACAGATACCTCAGTTAGATAGAGGTGGTTTTGCAAATATTACTAATACATACACATCTTATAGTAGTGATTCGGATGGTAGTTTTACTGTAGGAAAACAGTATGTTACACCTATGGAAGCAAAAGAATTCCTAAGACGACATGGAATGCCATCTATGGTATTAATGGATGGGACTGTAGTTCCTGATTTTGGAAAGATGGGTGGTGAGGCAGTAGCTAAGGGACTTCGATTAACAAGAGATATAATGATTGAGAATGGAGCACCAAAAGACAGAATTGCTAAACTAGATGAAATAATGGCAATGCCTGATGTGCAGCCTGCTGCTATCTCACTCATGATTAATCAATTAGTTCCAGGCTCATTGGAAAGTGCCATGAAGAGTTTGGGTGATAGTATAAACAAAAAGAAAATGTCAGTTGGTGGTGCTCTAATACCAGAGATGTCTAGTGGTGGTGGTTTAATTAAAGAACTTCATAAATTTGTTACCTATCGTCGTTTTAAGGAAAAGTTAGGGTCAGTAGCTAAATTCATAATACCACAAGAGGAAAGAAGAAAAAGATTCATGGAATCTTTGACACAGGTAAAAGATAATGTCGTTGATTTCGTTAAGGGTGGTATCGATACAGTTATGGGTATTGAGCCTACTGAAGGCACACAAGCAAAAATAGTAAAGGGTGAATCCGAAATGCAAGCAAAAGCACAAAGAGACTCAGATGATGAGATACAGAATGAGGTTATTGTGCTTAAGCAAAATGTCACCCAACCTGTAATAAATAATGTTGTTAGTGGTCAACCAAAATTTGTCTATGTTAACTCTAAATCACCAATGTTGACTGAATTCGTATAATGGCAAAGTCACCCAACCCTAAAGTCCCAAAGGCAGCTCTTTATAAGATGGTATCTTATAAGGGGGTAAGTGGTGGTGACGAAAAACATACTGGGTTATCTGCAGCTAGAGAAGTAGGATTGATGAAGAAAGACTTCTCTAAGGGTTTTACTGCTGTAGTATCAGGAGTCAACTCTTTAGGTGCTTCTCTTAATAGCATAGCGTTAGGTATGTCAGATATGACAGCCTCTATGAAGACGTCAGTATCTAAACAAATAAAGAATGCTAATAAGGTAGTTAAGATACAAGAAAAAGCACTTGATGACGATAAGAAAAGAGAAAAACAAAAGATAGCAAACGAGGCAAAGAGACGCAAATTAGAGCAAAGACAGAATCAAGAAGATAACTCAGAGAAACCTGGGTTATTTAAGTTGATAGGTAAAGAGTTTAAAGAGAATACTAAGAAATCATTTGGTAGTCTATTTTCTGGGTTAGTAAGATTCTCAACATTCTTACTAAAGGCAGCAGTTGGATTTGCTGCATTAACTTGGTTAGCTAAGAATCCAGATGCCATAGCACGTCTTGCTAAAACATTTGCAGCAGTAGGTAAGTTTATATTAAATGTATCTTCATTCCTAGCAGGGTCTGCTATGGATGGATTAATAAAGTTTTTAGAGAATCCTGTTAGTCTAAAAGGACTGATTGGTGCAGTCCAATTTATAGCCTCGTTGTCACCCCTTCTTGTAAGTATAGCGTTTCTTGGAAATCCTATAGGCACAATTCGTGGAGTTGCTTGGGTAATATCAACTTTAGGTAAGTCTGTAGCTGGTATGATGAAGGGCATCAAAGGCATGGGCAAGATGCGTATATTCTCACGCAACAAATTTGCAAAGTTGGGAATGGGTTTAGGGACTGGTGTGGCAGCAGCATTTGCAACATCTATGGCGGGTGGTGACACAACTGAAGCAATAGGAGCAGGAGTTGGAGCTGGTAGCGGTCAAATGATAGGTGCAGCTATCGGTAATGCTACTAATATTCCTGGGATGGGAATGGCATTAGGAGCAGCAGGAGGATTTTTAGGAGGAAAAGCAGGAGCAAGCGTTGGTAAGATGTTAAAACCAGTGACTGAGCCTCTAGGTAAATTCTTCAAACAGGTTGGTGACACATTTACTGCTATTATGAAACCAATAGGGGATGCTGTAGGTGGTTTATTTGAGGCATTAGGTGAAATGATGAATGGTATATTAGATTTCATTGGGCCACATATGCCACTGATTACTAAGATATTATCGATTGGTGTACAGACACTTTTTGCACCTTTATTCTTAGGTATGAAAGCATTGACAGCAGTGTTGAAATTCTTTGCCCCAGGTGGCGGTAAGGATAAGGAAGGGAAAGTTTCGGATAAGAAACCGCAAAATAATAAAAAAGGAACAGCATTCACAGATAAAGGTAAGAAAGGTGACAAACCCAAATATTATGCTGATTATATGAAAGAGGGTGTTAAAATCACAGAGATAGGACCCAATGATTTTTTCTTTGAATTTCCAGATGGTAGTACATCAACACGGACTTCTACGGGCTCTAGTAATGCACCAACCGTACAACAAAGATTTGACGGTCTAGTTGACGCAAAAATTAGGGATCAAAAAGAGCAAGAACAGAGGGACAAAGAGAGAGAGAAAGAAAAATTAGAATTTGGTAAAAGGATGCATAAGTCCTTCCCTGACAAGTATAATGCAGATGGAACAGAAGTAGAGCAAAAGAAGAAGAAGAGGTTTGGTCTCTTTAAAGGAGGTGGTTGGATTAATGGTCCTATGAGTGGTTATCCAGTATCATTAACTGGTATGATGACTGATTTTATTGGTCATGGTCTTGAATGGGTAGGACAGGCATTAAATGGTAACTCATTTGTTATCCCGTTTGATACTCCTGCAACCCGTAAAGATAAAGGATTAACTAGCAAAAGAATGAGGCAAGCAATGGCGGGTGGATATTCAATGCCACCACAGATGATGCTTGGTGGATTATTCGGGAAGAAAAAACCAGACCAGTTAGTTGGTGGATATACCAAAGAAAACATATCAAACGTTAATGGTAACATAACAAGTAGTAAAGAAAGAATCAAATTTGCTATAGATGTTAAGCACATACATCAGCACAAACAACAGATATTAGACCAGTTACCAAAGGGCACAAAAATAAGAGATGTACTTTCTGGTGGTAAGAAGATTAATGTTAGTGCTTTAAAACTGATGAAGATTCTATACAATAGTGACGCACATAAAGCAACTCAAGAAAGAATTAGAATGGAAAGTGAAAAAGCAGCTAAAGGTGCGAAGTTTCAATCTGATAAGAAAGATTTGCAAGGAGCAATGTATGCTTCCGTTTTTGATAAGATAACAGGAGTAAAAGATAATATAGGTGACTTTATTAATGATGCGAAACTTAAATTCACTGATATGAAGAATCAGAAGAGGAAAGACGCAAATAAAGTAGTTACTGCACCTACTGTGACTGAGCCACCCATTGTGCAAGGTGGTGGAGGTGGAAGTGGACAAATTGTGCCCATAGTCAGAAAGAAAGATAGGGAAGCTGACCCTTATCTCATAAGTAGATTTGGATTAGTATCTGAATTTAATGGCGACGTAGCGGACTTAATGTAATGGCAGATAGAAAATCACGGTTATTTCAAATAGACAAGATGGAGATTGAAACCTCCACAGGTGATAAGTATGATTTCAGAGACATAATGGAGTCTATGGAATACTATGAATCTATTGACTCACCTTTTTTACGTTGTGACTTCACTATCATAGACTCAATCGACTTTAACAAGTTATTGATAGGTGGTGAGAAAATATCTGTGAAGGTAGTTACAAATAGTAGTGGAGAGAAACCTATAGAATTAAAGTTGCGTGTATTTAAGATAGGTAGTCTGGTCAAACAAGAAAGAGGACAAATATATATCTTACATTGTGTATCTCCAGAAGCATATGCAAACGAGATGAATAAGGTATTCAAACCATTCGGACCTATTGGAAAGAATGTAGAAAACATACCTAAGCATATCTGCAGTGAATATTTAAAAGCACCAAAGAAAAAAACTAAAGATGGTAATTTTGAAAAGCATTCTAAAATATCATTCATATCTACAAACTGGAGACCAGTAGAAGCAATAGCATATATGTCAGACAAAGTCACACGTGTTGAGGGTAGTGGTGGTGGAAAGGCATCTAACAAACAATCTGGTTTCTTATTCTTCGAGAATAGATATGGATTTAATTTTAAATCACTAGATGCATTATGTTTAGGTAACGGTATACCAGAAGACGAAGATATATTTGAATACACTTATGTGCAGCAGGGTAATGACCCACCCGCTAACGGTGCATATACTATCGAAAGTATATCTTACCCTGACAGAGCCAATCACCTCAGAAACATGAGAATGGGGACATTCAAAACAACGAGTCTTAGTATCTCGTTGCCAACTCCTACTAATTCAAATGCTAGTGATTCTGGCTCATCTGATGAGACTGCCCCTGCAGGGACTATTCATAGTCCTAAGGAATTATCTTATGTGCAAGTGTTTTCTAAGGCAGACACCATACATAAAAGAAAACCTTATGAATTGCCTGCAGACCTAGAAGCATTTAAAGGTGCTACTAGGATTAAGTATAGGGCATTGCCTGGGTTGAAGAATCAAAACTCACAGGGTGACCCCCAAAATGGCACAGATTCTGATACCGACACAATGGCAGTTGCAGAATATGCTGCAGCACGCTATAATCTACTACAGGCAGTGCAATTAACTATCACTGTACCTGGAAATTCTGCATTAACCGCAGGGTCACTTATCAAAATAAGAATACCCGCATCACAAGAGAAAAGCAGAGCAGTTAAAGAAGACCTACGTTATAGTGGGAAGTATTTAATCTCTGGTGTAACTCATACGCTCAAGACAGAAGGTGTAACTACCAAACTGACCTTGACTAGAGATTCGGTTATGAAAGACACTTACTAAAGGTAACTAATATGGAATCAATCGAAAAACACATTCAAAAAGACAAAGACATCATTGACGACCCCCTAGCAAATCCTGCAGCACGCAGACATGCTAAGGTAGAGTTACATGAGTTGGAAGAATACGCAGAGCATCACAAAAAGGAAATCGAGGCGGGAGACCACCACGACCCTAATGCACTTGAGCTCTGGTGTGACCAACACCCAGAAGAACCTGAATGTCTGGTATACGACGACTAATGGCACATCGTAAAAGGACAAACAAACTAAAGAATCCTCCTTCAAAGTGGAAGCAGGACTTGCTTGAGAAAGGTCCTAAGAGCTGGACACAAGCACTACTTTATGCTAAACTAAAAAACGAAAATAGTGAATCTACATAATATTACTCTGACTTCAGAAGAGTTGGAGTGTGTGAGGGTATGTTTGACAAATGCACCCATTCCTTATGATATAACTAAAAAGAAAATCCCTGCTGATATTCTACACAGAATAGGATATCCGACAAAGGAGGAGCATGAAGGAGAAATCCTTGTAGATTGCGATTTATCGATTTACGAACATGATGAATAACTGGGAAAACCTAATTCAAGGTCATTACCGAAATCAACGTCAAGCAATGTCTAACCCTGCCAAGTGGCCACAGGTTGACATTAGAATCTGGAGAACTGGTAGTGGAATATTTGAGTCTAAATCATGGTATAAGTATAAGGGTGAAGACAATCCTTACAACTGGTTACGTTATAGGGTAACTGGTATGGCAGAGGATTTTGTCAAAACAGATATCTTTAATCTAATACACAATACAGATTCATGTCCTTTCTACTGGAAATGGGATAAACAAACTGGATGGTGGTCTGGCACTACGTTAGACGACTGTATTGTCAGAGGACATAAGATGGTATCAACTGTCAGATTTAATGGATTTGACTATAGGTCACAGGATTTTGGATATAATTTAGAAACGAATGAGCAAGCATGGGGCAAACCAAAAGAAGAAGGTGAGTTTCAATTTGTGGCTATAAATAACTAAAACTTTAATAAAATGAGAACAAGGTCTGACTTTCTAGGAAGAGACGGTTACACATGGTGGGTTGGAGAAGTTGAGTCTAATAAAGACCCTTCTCAACTTGGTCGTGTACGAGTCAGAGTGCTTGGTTGGTATACTGGTAGTAATAATAAGGAAACATATACAAAAG
>VTLG01006165.1_pt1 | contig 21221 bp, 32 predicted proteins | sample 4694571 | NCBI WGS metagenome assembly VTLG01 (sample SAMN12604809, study PRJNA352737) | marine metagenome | biome: ENVO:00000447; feature: ENVO:00000209|ENVO:00000569|ENVO:01000036; material: ENVO:00002151; isolation source: viral sequences binned using virsorter ... | reverse complement strand
CAATATCTAGGACTAGTTCAAAAGTTAAAGGGGGCCGGGGGGGTCTACCGGGCCTACTGCCACGCTACTGGGGGATAAAATGCTACAAGTGGGGGAGAACCCGACTTAACATAACATCCGTTACGCGAACAATACTAGGAGTGGGGGTATTATTTGCTACTGAACTGGTTTGGTTTGGTTTGAACTGCGTGCGTTAGCGCGTGAACTTTATTGTTCACAGCCCAACGAACGGCCAGTCACCTGCATCCATCCATGAAGATACCCTGCGAAGGTAAGCCTTGTCCTCATACCTCTTACTCCATAAGGGAGTGTATCCACTCAGGATACAGTTGCTTGCTAGACATAACGTAGCACCGTCACCCATGTAACCGTCTATAGAGTGTAGCCTCTCGTCTATATACAATTCATAGGCTTTGTCATAAAGAATAGGTTTCTTCCCCCGCGCCTTATAGAATAGGTAGGGGACAGCATAGGGTACGTTGCGTAAAGCCCACGTTGCCCAACACAGGGCGTCCTGTGCCCTAGTCATCACTACAAGCTTCTCGTATAGCGTCCCATTCCCATACATAGCGTTCTCTACTGTATGTCTTGGGAGACTTGTGTCTCTTGGGCTTATACGGGGATTGTTTCTCAACTAGGTTCCTTTGTCTTACCTCGGCCCGCCGAGCCTTCTGCTTGAGCCTGTCCTCGGTCACGCTTAATCCTCAAGTGCTCTGGCCTACAGCACAAGGAGTTGCCGCACGTATGTGCCAAGTACCCTGTGAATTCACCATAGATAATACCATACATAAGCCTGTGGACGTACCTCAGTTTATCACCAACGTGTAGTCGTCCATACATCCCATTAGAGGTGCCATGCCATACCAAGCATTCACCCTCTACCCTACAGAGTCTGATTATACGGGTGAACACGTCATTTATTCTTGTGGGCGGCGTGAAGACATGGTACCCGTCGTGACCATACACAGCGTCGACCAGATTGTCCTGGTATTGTAAACTTTGCTGCCAGCCGCTACCCCATTGGAAGTCGCACCACTGTTGGTATTGTGGTGATTTCCGGTCGAGTTGCGAAGTAAACTTATTCATAGGTATAACTCGTCGCCCCTCACTTATAGGCAATAAGTATCCAAATTATGCAGTCCATATCTCTGTCTCAAGCTCTGAGAACAGAGGAAGTACGTCACGTCTATACATGGGACGTAGCTCACGCCAACGACTCCACGTTACGTTGACAACAAAAGACTGCACCTCCCTGTTCATCTCCTTCTCAAGGAAGGACTCCATAACACCAAGACGCACCATTCCACGTATGTCATTAGGTACTATGTTCTTACGACCGAGGAGTTTAAGTGTTTGTTTTGTAAACCTTCTCTTGACGACCTTGTCGCAAATGGCGTCCTCGAGACGACCCATATACCCAAATTGAAGGGCATATTTAATCCTTGCATAGTAACTGGCAGGTGTAGACAGCCTGTAGGTCATTAGACAGACATCCTCCCATGATGCCTGCCCTATGCCTGTGACCATCTTGCCAAGGGAACTCCCTACTGTGAATGATGATAATAACTCTGGCTTCAGAATATACTCCTTTGTGGTAGTTCATAGGTTGCCCGTGCTCTCGCTATCTCAACGTAATCCGGGTTTAGCTCGCACCCTATAAAGCTAAAGCCCTCCATCGATGCTGCCTTGCCCGTACTGCCTGACCCTGTGAATGGGTCGAGGACAATGCCGCCGGGAGGAGTAACTAACCTGCAAAGGTAGCGCATCAGTTCATTAGGCTTAACCGTTGGGTGTATGTTCTTCGCTGTCTGCTTGCGTCCATCGGACGTCATGCCCATATAGGAGTCACCATCGACCCCCGGTAATTGCCTATCAGCTAGGTGATCCAGCCCCTCGTTACGGTCGTCCTTGTTAGCCTTTGGGCAGTAGAAGTACTCAGCCCACGCCTCATGGAGGCCGTCGTGTATGACATTAGAGGGAAACTTGCCATCATTGTACCTACAGCCGTCGATATTAATAGCTCCGGTGCCGTGATCCAGCACGTTCTTAGCCACAGTGCCATCAAATGGCTTCCTTGCCAGCACTATAGGCTCATGACCCGGCTTTAAACACGTGCCCCAACCATTCCATTGCTTGGCCTCGTCTGTCGCTGGCTCTGTAACGTCATAGGTATCGGTCCATCCACCCTCGTATAGCTCTGCTCTGGGCTTGTTGAACTCATATATACCGCTCCCGCTGCTTTTCTTTTGGCCTCTAACCCCCACAACCTCCCTCTCAGCGCCCTTCATCTTGTCAATAGCCAGACTAACGTTATGGGATTTAGGGAAGCCAGACCCGTATAGCCACATCATCTGGTCACGTATCTCAAAGCCTGCGTCCTCAATAGGTATAACACCCCGGTGATAGGTACGACTGCCAAAGAAGGCCAGCAAATAGCCACCGGGCTTGAGGACTCTAAAGCATTGCTTCCATACCTCAACATCCGGCACATCATAGTCCCAAGCATTACCCATAAAAGATAGACCGTACGGAGGGTCTGTTACAACAGAGTCGACCGTGTTAGGATCGATGTGGTGCATCTGTTCCCTGCAATCACCTTGGTATATCTGGACACTCATTTGCCTTTCTCCAGTTTAATGAAATCGTCTAGCGATAGTAACACCAAATCATGCGTTGTTCCATGCTCCCCCAGCACTACAATCGGAGTCACCCTATCTGGGGAGTTAGCTCTGCACTGAGCCCAAGCATCCCTAATCCAGTCAGGCACCCTCTTTCTATGCTTACACTCTATCCCATAGGGCAAAGACGTGACTATGTCGTTATTGGTAGCCTGATCAGCAACAGGGCAGCGCCTTGCCTCTGGGTCAAGCTCCTTAAACCGCTCGGCAACTCGACGCTCAAACCTCTTCCAAGCCTTATCCATCATCCAGCTCCATCTTCTTAGGTGGATCACTAGGTAGGTAGTAGTTCATTGATGCCATATCCAAGTATAGATCAATATCCTCCTCGGCACCATCGAAGTGTCGAGCCTTGGCGATAGACAGGTAACCGTCTGCGCCTGCTTCATAGTCGTCCTTCCTGTAGTACCGACCGAGAAGGAGTACGTTATCGACCCTGTCCGTTAGCTCACCAGCACCCCTGATTGACCATTTGTCTATCTTCTCCTTCATAGACATACCTTTCCGGGCGTGAGCTATTAATATTATGTGAACCCCCAAGTCCCGAGCTATGTCAGCAAGCTGACAAACAAGCTCCTTTTGAGCTGTGTAATCGTCATGCCTGATTCCAGAGATAGTCATTAGAGAATCTATAAGAATGTACTCAACCCCATGATTGTCTACAGCATATCTCATGCAGGCATGAAGGTGCGTCATATCAATACTACCTTCTTTGTCGAGAAACCAGAGGCGCGTCGAAGCCCACGCATTAAATGCCAGACCGTAATCAAGTGTTGGTGTAACGTCTAATGAGGCTTGTCTCCACATTCTTGCCAACTGGTATTTAGGGCTCATCTCTAAGGAGACGCTAAAGCACCTCTTGCCTTCCATCATGGCACAGAGAAGTAGCTGGCCTGCGAACAAACTCTTGCCCGACCCGTTTATGCCACCCAAGAGGGTGACCTCGCCTACCCTCAAGCGGAACTTGTCTGCCATATGAGGAAAGGGGAGCTTTACCCCAGTAATACGCTCCCCACCAAGGTAATAGTCCAGCACATCTTTAGTGAACTCGTTGGCAGAGAGAATACTACGCTCTGCCTCAACCTCTAAATAAGGTGCGAGCAGGTCGAGGGATATTTCTGTCATCTTGGAGTCATCCTATATATCGGAGAGTCAATACCTGTTTCATCGATCTGTTGTCTAAGAGACATAGAAGCTATCTTTAATCTAAGCACCTCAATATCCTCAATCAATGTGTTAAGGTCACCCTTAACGTCTTCTAAAGCATCATCTGCATCTTGTAAAGACCTTTCTACAACTTCCCCATGTGTTAACAAACTTGCAGTCTTCATATTGTTCTCCGGTTAAGTGTTATAGCCCCTTGAGGGGGCTATAACGAAGTCTTACTTCTGAGCGTAGCATCAATTCAACCATCTGTCTACCCCTATTGGGTTGACTCACAACCCAGGAGAAGCGATACTCCTCCAATCACCTAGGAGTATAGCATGAAACGCCGCAATCAAAAGGTTACTCTTGAAAACAAGAAAACAAAAGAGACTAGGGAAATTAGAGTAATACTAGCTGACTCAAGGCAGGGATATTTGGGGTCGATCCCTACCGGGAAACCAGATTACTTCATCTGGCAATGGTATCACCCAGACCTCTGGAAACAACTATGAGACAAGAAACATATGAGGACTACATTGCGGTATCTAGATATGCACGATACCTACCCGAACTAAAGCGCAGAGAAACATGGGCCGAGACCGTCAATCGATTTATAGAGTTCTTCGACGAGAAGATGAGCCCCAACGACTACGTCCATACATTCAACGCATTAAGAAAGGCTATTACCAACAAAGAGGTGCTGCCTTCAATGAGGGCTGTCATGACCGCAGGTCGGGCCTTGGAGCGTGACCACGTCGCTGGATACAACTGCGCCTATATTGCGGCTGACAATATAAGGGTCTTTGATGAGTCTCTTTACATTATGTTGTGCGGCACTGGCCTGGGATTCTCAGTAGAGCGACAGCATATAGCCAAGCTTCCAGAGGTAGCGGAGACTCACTACGATACCGACACTACCGTGGTAGTCAGTGACTCCAAGCTGGGCTGGGCAAAGGCTCTCAAGGAGCTTGTATCCTTGTTGTATCATGGGCAAATACCCAAGATAGACACCTCAGGTGTGAGAGAGGCTGGGGAACCTCTTAAAACTTTCGGAGGAAGAGCGTCTGGACCGGAACCATTTGAGAGAATGTGTCGTCACTTCATTAGGATTTTTAAGGGAGCGCAAGGGCGCAAGCTAAACTCTATCGAGATACACGACCTAATCTGCTACACGGGAGAGGCTGTCTTGGTTGGTGGTGTAAGACGAACAGCCCTGATAAGTTTATCTAATCATTCAGACGAGAGGATGCGTCATGCCAAAATGGGTCAGTGGTACCTCGAAAATCCCCAACGAAGTCTTGCAAACAATTCAATCTGTTATACGGAGCGACCAGACATGGGCGCTTTTATGCGTGAATGGTTGGCAATTTACGAGAGTAAAGCCGGGGAAAGGGGTATCTTCAACAGAGAGGCTTGTCTCAATATGCTCCCCGAACGGAGAGATCCAGACCACGATTTCGGAACGAACCCTTGTTCGGAAATAGTTCTTCGATCAGCTCAGTTCTGTAACCTCACAGAAGTCGTAGCTCGCCACAACGATACCAGGGATACCATCTTCAAAAAGGTAGAGTACGCCACCATCCTGGGGACTATGCAATCAACCCTCACAGATTTTAGGTATCTACGCAACATATGGAAAAAGAACTGCGAGGAAGAGCGATTACTTGGGGTAAGCATTACAGGAATATACGATTGTCCTTGGTTGTTGACAGCGGACAAATGGGATCTGGCTGACCTAAAAGACCACGCTGTAGCAGTCAACAAGAAATGGGCTAAAAAACTAGGCATCAACGCTGCTGCCGCAGTGACCTGCGTTAAACCATCGGGCACCGTAAGCCAGCTTGCCTCATGTAGCTCTGGAATCCACCCCTCCTACAACGAGTACTACAAAAGGACCGTTAGGAACGATAAGAAAGACCCGCTTGCACAGGTAATGATAGAGGCTGGTGTTCCTTACGAGGAGGACATACACAACTCAGAGGCTTGGGTGTTTTCCTTTCCAAGGATGGGAACCGGAGTTTGTAGGTGGAAGATAACTCCTATAATGCAGTTGGAGATGTGGAAGAAGTTCGCTATTGGGTGGTGTGAGCATAAGCCTTCAATGACCTGCTATGTAACCGAGGACTCATGGGCAGAGGTTGGAGCCTGGGTATGGGATAACTTTGACGAGATGAATGGTATATCATTCCTTCCATCCTCTGACTCAGATCACATATACGAGCAGGCACCCTACCAAGACTTAACCAAGCTAGAGTACCAGAGCCTCATGAGACAAATGCCCAAAGAGATTAACTTCGAGTTTGAGGAATTACAGGACCATACGACATCGAGTCAGGAACTAGCCTGCACAGCTGGAGTATGTGAGATATGAGCTTCCCTAAAATAAAGAGGTGGATCAGCAAGCCTTATATTAGGTTTGTGTCCGACCTACCCTGCGTAGTTTGTGATGCAGAGGGGGACCATGTAGTAGCTCACCACCTTAAAGGGGCGTACGCGCCCTACAGTGGCGGCATGGGGCGCAAAGCATCCGACCTGTTTACGATGCCTCTGTGCTATGAGCATCACATGGACCTACACACAGGGGATGGGGAGCTTAGAAAGCGCCAAGCCTATATGATCTTCGGGACGCTTGAAAAAGCCACCGATACTGGTATACTTAAGGTCAGATGACTGAACTAGTAACAATGGAGGACGCAATAAGGGCCGCAGATTTCCTGCGGGACCAAGCGTCAAAGATGGGTGAGGTTGAAGCCCATCGATACCACTTGGAAGATTTCAGGAAGGTGCAATTCTCTGTGCTATGGGAAAAAGCTCCCGATGGATCAATAGCATCCAAGGACGCTTGGGCCTATGCCCACTCTGAGTACATTCAATTCCTTGAGGGACTGAAGGTGGCAAGGGAAACGCACCGCAAATACACGCATCTCGTCGAAGCGGCTAAACTGAGGATCGAAGTGTGGCGTACTATACAAGCGAACGAAAGGGCAGGCTCCGTCTAATGACAACAGATGAAGTGTTGTCTGAAGACCATAGCCAATGGCTGTCAGATCTTAATGATCAATCTCAAATGGAACACTCACAAAAGCAAGGAGCTAAAATGGCGTACGATAATGCACCGAAAGACGACGCAGTAACTATCTGGATGAACGAGGACAAGAAGTCAGAGAAGTCACCTGACTTTGGCGGCAAGGGATTAATTAGGGGTAAAGAAACTCGGGTCGCTGGATGGAGAAACATAACCAAAGACGGCAGGAAGACGATTAACCTGCGCTTTGAGTTGACCGATGGGCAAGCCCCCGAACCAAAACCCGTTAAGAAAGAGGAGCCGGGTGAAGACTGGTTCTGAAAGGAGAACCCGGAATTTGCAGAGATTGTTGAGCTGGTGCATAAGCACTTTGGTGAACCCGAAAGCATAAGGACAAGGCATGGACCACCTGATAACGTTTCACGACGGAACTGAAAAGACCCTCGCCTTTAGGGAGGACAAGCACTGGTATAGCGTTGATGGGGACTATGTCCCCTCCGTTACAACCATACTCAATGTAATCAGCAAGCCAGCCTTGATGCCCTGGGCTGTTAAGATGGGGGCCGATTGGTTTGAAGCTAATTACGAATCATTCTCGAATGCAGAGGTGTCCGTCAAGGACATGGTGAAGGGTATAAAGGGTGCCTACCGTAAAAAGTCTCAGGATGCTCTCAACATAGGCGAGGCAGTACACGCTTGGTGCGAGAAGGCGATCAAGTTTAAACTTGGTGTTGGATCAATGCCAGAGCTGCCAGAGAATCCCATAGTGAGGGAGTCGATTGAAAACTTTAGGGACTGGACTAAGGAAAACGACGTCAAATGGATCTCCTCTGAGGAGAAGCTATACAACCGTAAGTATAAGTACGCTGGGACTGTCGACGCTGTCGCAGAGATAAACGGTTCCTTTGGAGTTATAGACTTCAAAACAAGTAAGCGCTTATACGATGAGTATGATCTCCAAGTCAGCGCCTATGGCGAGGCTATTGAGGATATGTACGGTAGAGACTGCGAGTCATCCTGGCTCCTGAGGCTCGACAAAGAGAACGGATCTTTTGAAGCCAAGGAGATTCCAGAGGGAGAACACGCAGAGAACTTCATGGCATTCTACGGGGCCCTATCCTTATATAACAGGCTTACCGTCCTAAAGAATAGGGGAAAGAAGTGAGGGCTAAGTGGGAGGTCAGGGGGAGTAGGGACAAGGATTTCCCGATAGAGATTATTATTCCCGGTATACCCTACCCAGATGCAAAGGTATCCAAAAAATTAACCACGGAGGAGGCTACTAACTTAGCTGAAATGTTAAAGAGCTACGTCCTCGATGAGAAAATGGAAACCAAAACGGTCAATGAGCACCTAGAAGATATCGGGATACATGATGTGCGCCATGTATCAAGCGCTGGTGGGAGAGTCCTATTCCCTCTAAAGGAGATGGGAAAGAATTCCTTCATTACCCTAACGGTGCCCGACCACGTAGCAAAAGCAATAATGAATAAACTCATGGAGAACACAAGCGAATGAATTTGATGATCATAGGTGATCCTCACGCCCACCCTGACTATGACAATAGCAGGTTCACAGCATTAGGAAAACTTATAGTTAAAGAAAGACCTGAGGTCATAGTTTGTATAGGGGATATGGCAGATATGCCAAGCCTGTCCTCATACGATAAGGGAACTAAAGGCTTTGAAGGTAGGAGGTATAAGAAGGACATCAATGCCGTTATAGACGCGCAGCAAAAGATGTTTGCGCCCATACGGAAAGTAAAAGGGTACAAGCCCAAGCTTCATATGACCCTGGGCAACCACGAGGATAGGATTGTAAGAGCGGTCAATAGCTCTCCGGAATTGGAGGGGACGATAAGTATCGACGACCTCCAGTACGAGGATTTTGGTTGGAAATTAACCCCCTTTAAAAAGTGTGTTTCTATAAAGGGGATAACCTTTAGCCATTACTTTACATCTGGTGTGGCTGGCAGACCCATCAGTTCTGTGCACATAGGACACGCACTTGTAACTAAGCTTCACTGCTCTGCTGTGCAGGGGCACTCGCACCTGTACAACCATACGGAACAAACAAGACCCGATGGGCAAAAGATATTCGGTCTTTCAGTAGGATGCTACTCTCACCCTAAGTATACGGAGTCTTGGTGTCAGGACACCGAGTACCAATGGTGGAGGGGAATCATTATACTTGAGGGGTTGGATAACGAAGGATACTACAACGGTATCCGGGCAATTACACAACGCAGTATGCTTAAATGAATTTAACCTCCTCAACGCAGCCCTTGGGAAAGGCTGTAATTCCGTAAGGCACTGGCGTAGCCTCGTCCTTAGCATCGTCAAAAGCATCGGCGTAGTCTAGGGTCGAGGCTATTTTTATAGTCTGATCGTCATCAGAGACAAACCACCCTACCGACTTAAAGGTAGGGCAGTAAACGTCAGAGGCTTTCTCCCACCCTGAGCAGGAGATTATATCCTTCCACTCTACGATGCAGAGTCTTTTTTCTTCTTCTTCTCCAACGGACCGGGTAGAATCCACCCCAGAACCATCGGAACTAATATTAACAGCAGTAAGAACCATCCTCCCATCTCCACTAAAGACCCCAATAGGGACCAAAAATTATCCGGTGCGCAATCATTCATAGTGTTGTTTTTTGTCCCCCCAATTGATGTGCTCGCTGTCACTACATCCGCAACTGCACTGGTCACCACAGCGCCCGCGACAGGCGCAAGTATTCCCGACGAGGCAAGACCCCCGACAAGAGCACCCGATCCCCCCGCTAGCCCCACTATCCCCGCTTTTTTGAGTGTCGTGCACCCGGCTATACAGCAGGCGGTGGCGAGGACCACCAGCCAGTAACCCACCCTACTGCGGCCACCACTATTATGATAACCAAAGCCACGTAAAATCTTTTCTTTCCACCACTTAGCTCTTTCCATTTTTCCATGTCATCTCCCTGTTTGCAAAATATTAATCCAACTGAAAGCTAGAACCACATCCACACGAGCTTGATCCTGTAGGCGGAGTGAAATGAAAGGATGGCCTGAAAGGATCGTTGTCCCAATCCATTACCGCATCACTCAACAACTCCAAAGAGGTGGGGTCTGAGAAGATTGTCTCCGACAACATCTGAGCATCTTGTGGTATGTCTGTGGTGGGCGATAGCTTGATTTGATAGCCGGAACATCCGCCACCTTCTAGATGTATCCCCAAAAAACCTTCGCCATTTAGGGTATTGTCCACCTTTGCCTGCGCTGCTTCTGTTATTGTCATTAATGTCCCGCACCTCCGCAACCTCCACACATCCCTGAGCCACCCTGTCCTTTAAACACATCGGAGAATACAAATGTTGGGCTCATACCAGAAGTGTCGTAGTCTATTGTTGCCCCATCCATAAAATGATACGCAACTGGGTCTATTATAAGATATGGAGCTATCTCTGTATCACGCTCTAGCTTTTGATCCGCAAATGTAAGGTTATGGGTCATCCCAGAACACCCGGTACCCTGCACAAATGGCCTAACTGCTTCCATGCTATTTTCTATGCACATAGATTCAATTTTATTTCTTGCCGATTCTGTTACAGTTATTGACATACAACTATTTTTTCTTTGTAGCTCTGGAAACTTTCCTGCGCCCAGCGGCAGACATCTTCTTGGTTGACTGTTTGCCTCTACTCATTCCAAGACTCTCGTTCTTCCGTGCATTATATCCCTGTTTTTTAGCCATTTACTTACTCCTGTAGATCTTTGTTTAACTTCTTAATTCCATCAGATGTGGCTGATGAAAACGTAAAGGGTAACAGTCCATGAACCAAAGCAGTCAACGACAAAAGAAACAATTTCAAAGACATTTTCCATGCGTATTTCCCGTGGTTCCACCAACTCATTTCTACATCGTATAAATGATTCATAATACTTTTGCCACCACAATGTTCCCTTCGTTGTTTGTTTTTAATTCGACTGTCCGCTTCTCGCAAGTGAATCGAGTATTCCCGGAGGCTGTGTCCTTCCAGCCATTTCTTTTCAGAGTACGTTTCATACTAAGACATCCAGACATCCCCAATACGGACCACTCACCAGTGGTTGGGTTTTCCCAGTGGCCCATGTACTCTTTGATTTCATTGTTCATATATAAAAGTAGGACAAACATGACTTCCATTAGTGTGCCACTCCATTGCCGAATTTAATTTGTGCTACCTTATCCTTTAGTATCTCTACCTTTTCTTCAAGCGCTTCGATTCTTTGTCGATAGAAGTCAAGGGTAAGGGCCTGTTGCCTGTCGAACGGAGCATTACCGTCTTCAATATTCTTTAATAGCTTTTCAAACTCACCAGACAGATGCTCGATAAGCATGAACTGTTCCGCATCCGCTGGCAGAGAACCTAGCGTCCCGCGAGGCCACTCTAGGGTAAAGGTCGAGTTCTTTGTTACATCCGCTGACATCAGAATCTGGTTTGTCTCGACCACATTCAGTCGTTCCAAGATTCCAAAGTATCCCCAAGCACCCAAACAAACACTGCCTATTAAACCTATAAGGTTTCTTATGGGCATCCCCACATTTGTCTTATCGCTTAGAAGAACTCCCTCATCCGCCACTGCTTAACCACCTTGTGAACAATGATCCACCTATGCCTGATAAGCCTACAGTAGCTAAGACGACACCAATGCCTATACCTCTTGTGCGTTCAAGCTGTTGATCTAATCTATCCAGCCTGTCGTTCTGTTCCCTCACCATGACCTCAAGGCTATCAACCTTCTGAATTAGCTTCCCAATCTCAAGATCGCTAACGTCACTCATGTCTTCGGGTCTTCATTTGCCTCACCGATTGGATGGCCTGGGGGTCTTATGAACTCCTGGCGATCCTCCCCGCTAAAAGCAATGCAGGTCTGTTCGTCCATAATCATCAACACGCCAGCCAGCCCGGTGGATGGGTTCTCGATTATGGCCACCCTTCTGCTCTGATCCTGACTGGCACTGAACGTCATCGAGATATGGACGCCGTAATCCTGAATCAGCTGCCCCATGAGAACAGCGAAATGGTTTTTTGCCGCTGTCGCTGGTAAGCACATCGCGGGAAATGGAATCATTTGACGCACCATTCCTTCTGGCGGACCTGCGTAAGCGACTGGGATAAGTAACATCATCAGCAAGGCTATAGCTTTCATTGAGGACTTCCGCGCCCAGCCCCACCAAACTCCTCGTCGAGGAATGGAGCTAAAAGACCTCCGACCATAACTGGTCCAACGGCTGGGTATTGCTCTTGCACGACAGGCTCGGCCTGAATGCCCGTCTGACTTGGAAGCATTGTGTTGACGGGGTTGCCGGGGTAAACACTTCGACCACCATGCGGTTCCATCTGTCCTTTCAAGAGAAGCTTGTTCGCTTGGTTGACAGCGCCAACATCCCTCAACAGGTTAATTCCCGGTATGTTAGCGGCCCTTCCAAGGATGTTCTGGAATATAGAGGTGTTGGAGAAGTTTGCACCCATTTTCTGTTTCTTCATTACGCGAGCAGAGTTATAAAGGAACCGACTGAGCATCTGCTGGTCTTTAATGTCAAACATAGTGTTTAGTAGGTTGGGGTTTTCCCTCTTCAATTTATACCAAAAGCCCAACATCGTCTTCGGGACAAAGTCACCGTTCTTATTCCTTGCGTTTTGTATCATGCGGAGGACAACCTCGTCCCTTATGCCACGCCACCCGTCACTCATAACACCGAGTCTCTTTTTAATCTCAAGAAGGTTCCTGTTCAAGAATGGCTTAGACAACCACCCAGTGTTAGTGGTGTTCAGAATAACATTAGCCGCCTCGTCTGGCATGAGCTTAATCACTCCCTGAGAATCAACCACCTGTGAGGCTAAGAAATTGGGGTCTTCTTTTGTTGTGGCCTGCCAATTCTTACCAAACTTCGCTCTTAATTTAACAGCCTGTTGCCAGAACTGTATGTTCTTTGGGTTACCTAAGACAGAACCCTTAGTTATGAGGTCATCGACATAGTCATCAAAGTTTCTAATCATGCTAGAAAGAGCCATGCCATCTGATCCATGAGCAGCATTAGCAGCTTTGCTAACCTCCGATCTCCACTGGAACAAAGACCCTATAGTTGGACCTGACTCTTTGAAATGCACACTCCCAAGCTTCCCAGACGCTGCTAAAATATCATCCAGGGCGCTCATGTGAACACCATAAGCCTCTGTAGCCTCTAACGAACCCCCCTGACTTACTCGACCAACCTGATCTCTTAGCACCTGTCGCTCTGTTGTGGGAAGCCAAGATAATGTCCTTTCGGCATCGCCAAACATAACCTTAAAAGCCTGATGGTCCCTAGCAGATAGAATCCCAAGCTCTGCAAGGGTTCTGGATAGGGCCGTGTCCCTTGTCGCTCCACCTGCAAGAGTCTCCGCAGCTGACTCAAGCTTCTGAGCCTGCGTTGTACGCTGGGCCTCTCCGATATCCTGAGCGGCACTCCCTCTGGCCCCAGAGGTGAGGAGATACTCCTGTTGCTGGGTAGATGTCCTTTGTGACTTCTCACCAGCCGTTAATGGAACGATCAAATCCTCATCGAGACTCCTTGCTACCGTCTCGGCAACAGCACCCTCGGTGCCGTACTTGCGCTCCATCTCATTAAACCACCTCCGCATTTGAGGCTCTAGCTCGGTGACATTCATCCCAGCCTTCTCAATCTCTCTGATTGCTTCGGGACTTAAACTACCACCTTTAAACCAAACTGCGGCTTTGTTGTAGACGGCTCTGGACATGAGGCCACCATAGTGAATCGCTGGAACACCCAACGCTCCTAGAGCGCCAATCAACACAGCTCTCTCAGCCTCAGGTTGTGGTCCTCCTAAAGCATAAGATCCAACGTCCCTTGATGCCGCTACTCCTGTAAACGCAAGCATACTTCCAAGCATACGCTTAACCATATTTCCGTAAGCATAATATCGGCTTCCGGTTCCGTAGGAGATCATCTGGGCAGCTAACCTCTGCAAATCCGCAACAGAAAGGCCCGGTTTGTTTACTGCGAAGTCATTACCATCTATGGTTATCATAGTATTTCCGTATCTGTCACGCCAGAAATCAACGCCAGCATCTTGACCAAGGGTTTCTTTGAGAATCCCTTGAAGCTGAAAATCATCTTCGGTAACAGCCCTACCAGCACCGATCTTCGCTGACATCTCTGGGGTGTATCGACTCTCACCACCACCGTAAACGAAAGCTTCTGGATCACCACCCATTGCCTCCCAAGTTCTTCGGTCTGTCAGCTCCGGGACTTCAGGGAATTCAGTTCTATCGGTACCCACAAACAAGCTGTGTAGTTTGTCCCACCAAGTGCCATCTATAGCCTGTTGATCTTGGCCCAGTATGTTAAGCATCTCTGACTTATCGATGCCAGCATCCTGTAGTGGTCCGTATAACCGTTGATTGTTCTCGTCCTCAAGCATCTGCTTGATTAGAGACTGATCTTTTCTTGAAAGTTCTGCCATAATTTTACTCGTTCATTTGTACTTCGTACATGAAGCCATCCTTTATTATAAACAGCCTCCCCTCATACCTAAATGGTCGGGGCGTGTCTACTTTGCCAAACTCTTCGAATTCTCCAATCGCATCAGAGATAACTGACCAGTCGCCATCGACTGACGGGATTCCTGCCGTCGGCTTATCCAAGCTGAAGTATAGATCTTTTGCTTCCGATGGAATTATTCCGCCAACCCCCTCTTCATCATATTTGAGCCACCTAGTAACCTCCGGTTGTTTTAACATCCACTGAGCGAAACCTGTAGGAGATTTCGGACCCTTTGCATCAGACGGCCAGCCGAACTTATTCACATACCTCAGGGCTGCTTGCCTTCCACTTATAGTCTTAAGGTTTATGTTTCTGAGTATTTGAAGGAGAAGTCTGTTGCCCGGTACCGACTTAGTAAGCTCTGGAGCTATCTTCAAAAACATCAGCATCTCACGCTCGGTCACATTACCCTTGGTAAGCTGTATATTCCTAGCGCCCAAAAGAGTAAACAGGGAATCTAAATACTCTGCATCCCTTACACTTATATCTGCAATACCGCTTGTTCTTTTTCTGGTTTCGGCTATAAGCTTCCTTTGTTCATCACTACCACCCGCAAATGAGCTTTCAATGAACCGCTTAAATATCATCATCGGTCTGGCGAGTGGGCCAGTTTGAACCGTCCCAGAATCAAATATGGCAATCGCGTGGTCAATCCTTTGTAAATCTACAATCGCATCCTGATAAACCCTTTTGGGGTCCATCATAAAATTATATATATCTTGGTTGATCTTTTTGTTTACATCCAGCATCGCTTGATTTTCGATCTGGGCCTCATTGATCTCTACCCTGCTTGTTGGGGTTGTTTGCCAAGTTGCCATCAAGTCTGCGGCTGTTTTGTTTACCCAGTCACCCTCGCTAAGACCAGCAGCAAGTTGCTTCATCTGCTCGTCTCGTGGTAGAGAGTTCCAAGATTGCTGGGCAATGAACAGGGCTTGCTGCATCGTCTGTCCCATCGCCGGGTTGTTGGCGTGGTAAGCAGTGCTGAGTTGGCCCATCTGCGTAATCGTCGCGCCCTGACTAGCTGCATCCTGTATAATCTCAGGGAAGGATTGATTGCTATAGAAGTCCTGCGCTATCAGTCTGTCTGCGGTGTCCTCGGCGTTTGTTCGCTCCAGCTTGAGGCGTTGCAAGACCTTGGTCATGAGAGCATCGCCACGATTGGTGCCTAATACAGCATCACCTTGTCGCAGTTTATTAGCCCTTTCAGTCGCATACGCGAGAATCTCTCGCTCTTTATCGTCCATGTCGGTCAGGAGTGTCCAAGCATTACCTGTAACACCTGAGTCATCTGGTGGACCGGTCTGGGTGTAGCCAGAGTCACTAACCTGAGTAACTCTTTCGTCAGTCAGACCATCATGGTCCGTGTAACGTTCAACCGTAGTCTTGACCGGGGGTGCTTCCTGTAGGAACCCCAGAGACTTCGGCCTTAAGAGGTCATCAAGATCTTCTTGTGGTAGTAAGGAAAATTGACCCATACTTAACTCCCTAAAATTGTCTTCCAGTATTCATCGTCTGTGCCCATGATTCCAAGCAAGCCACCAATTTGGGCGGGAGGGAAGGTAGATGGCACAGGCCCAAAGCCACCGGGCTTATAGGGTGCGTCCGTTTCTACTTTCATGCCTGCCCAATCGATAGGTGAAACCCCGGTAGTTCCTCCGGTAAAAGCAGCAGGTGGTGTTTTCCCAGCGGAAAAGCTTCCACCCATTAGCTTATAATAATCCGCCCACTGTTGTTGCTCCTCCCCTTCCGCATACTTCTTTATCCAAGGCAAAACAGAGTCAATCGCCATTACAGCCTCCCCAAGACCATCGCATAATTAACAAACTTTATCCCGGAGCTATACTCTCCAACAGCCTCTGGCATAACCTTCTCAACATCCTGTGCCATAAAGCCAATGTGCTTCTCAGGACTCCATATATAATTGAATAGGTAAACTGGGAGCATCTTGAGGTATCCAATAACAGAGATATTCTCCTTAACCCTGACATCACTCGCCGCAAACATCTGCGCGAGAGCCAACGCAGTGCCTGCCGTAGACAGTGCGCTTGGGTTTGCAGTCGATTGACCTCCGTAGTCTCCGCTGATCATGGACATATAGTTCTGTAGCTCTGCCTGCGGTCTCATGGACTCGTAGTTGTACCGCTTCATGTTCTCGTTCATCTGAGCCTGATCCATAGCTCGGCGCTGTGCGCCTATGTTAGACCCTAACTGCATCAACCCTATGGGGGTCTGCATTACATTCTGATACTGGCCCATGTTCTGCAACCCAAGCTGCCCTGCGGCCTGTTGTGCGCTAGTCTGGTATTGAGCTGCGGGTAATCTCCTATCCTGTGCGGCAGAAAACGCATCCGCATACATCCCGGTAGACTGCTTGGTCAGTCTGTCTATCGCTGAACTGACAGCGTTAGAGGCGACCATATCTCCCCTTGAACTTCCTCCGGGCTGGTATTGTACCTGTTGAGTACGTATGTTAGGGAGAATCTCGCTCTGTATTGCGCCAAGAACATCTTGACTCATATCACGGGTCACCGCTGAAAGAGCATCTGTGTTTACGTTACCAGCGAGAAGATCACTCTGCTGTGCTGGGGTAAAAGCACCTTGGGCCATGTTCTTGGACAAACCATAAGTATCAAGGTAATGCTGTCCGGTAGCCTGCTGATAAGCCGCAGTCTCAGGACTTCTCATGTAGTTCAACATGGCATCCTGCGACGCCATCTGCTCTGGGGAAAACCCTGCAAGAGTATCTGTCCAGTCTTTACCGTAGTAATCAGGCATTCCTTTATCTAAAAGACTGCCTGCTGACCTCATGCCTCGCTCAAGATAATCTTTTTGCTTGGCCCACGGTTCTGTTCTAGTTGTTGATGATCCCATTATGTAATCCTCTATCCAGGGTTTTGTCCGTTGTTACCGTTAGAAGGCCCGCTTCCAGTATCTTTTCCACCACCAGACCCCTCAATATGAGGAGGTGCCTTCCAACGCTTTCCCTTTGGTTTCTTATAAGGAGTCTTTAAGTATTGAAAAGGAGTAGCACCACCGTACGTTGCCGTAAATTCCGGGGTGTACCTCTGAAACATAAGCCCCTTGTTCTCTCCCAGATTAACTCCAGAATCCCACATTCCCGTTCCGGGCTTAGTCATGAAGCGACTCAAATCCTGCGCCTTAAACGACAGGTTCTCCTTTAAGACGGTGTCGACCCAAGGGTGTGATCTGGGGTTAGTTAAGTCTTGCCCATCTCCGTTGTCATCGTCATCGCCGTTACCGTTGCCGTTACCGTTATCGTCACCGTTGCCAGTATCCCTCTGGGTGTAAGTAGTGTAACGGGTAGGCCCTCCCCCCGGAGCAACGTCAGTGCCCCCCATGTAGTTCCCCATCATCAGAGCATTATCCTCTGCGGCGTGAGCCTGCCCGAACGCTTTCTTCGCTGCTGCGAGGTTGTTAATATCGTCTGTGGGCATACGCTTAATCCAGTAATCAGCCTGCTGCTCTGGGGAAAGGTTTGGGTTCCCTGTATTCTGAATCTTACTCATATCCTTTCCAGTGATCTTTGCTTCTATCATAGACCACGCGTTTTTAAGATCTGGGTAATGATCTACGTAAGCAGTGAAATCAACGTTCGGCTTATATTTAGAGTAAACCTTTTTATAGTTTTTCTTTCCCATCAGTGAAGTCTCCCTTGTAGGGGCTTAGTTAATACCACTCCTGTTTCCTCCCAGTCTTTTAAGATTCTTCCCCACTTCCTAGTGGCGCAAATCTCAACTGCGCTACACCCGCATTGAAGTCCAAACAACTCAATAGCTGCGTAAAGTCTATCAATCCTCTTTAAAAACCCAGAACCACCTATAGCAACAACCCTGAGAACCTTCTTCCTTGGGTGAAAAGCAACCTCTGTAATTGCTGACACAATCAACTCACCATTAGATACGGCAATCCATAACTGCATCTCTCCATCGACAAGCGGAAGAAAGAAATCATCTGCCTTCCATTCGCCGTCTGAAAATGGCTCTGCTTTAGCTATAAGCTCCTTTGCTCTCCCCCATACCTTTGGAACATCCTCTGGTGTAAGAACACTTACAGAGCAGTCATCCTTATCAGGATAACTTGTTCCATGTGTTGTTGAAGTAAGCATATATACCCTCTCCTCCTGATCCTGGATTCCAATTTGTACCATCAGCGTACCTAATATCACCATCTCTAGGCTTTGCGGGTTCTACGTGAGTAGACTCTAACCTAAACGTATCCAGATTAAACAGTATGTCACCGAGCCTGTTTAACTCGTTGAAAAGATAATCTGGAAGTTCTTCTGGTTTTACAGGGGCTGGGTTGGGTGACCACCTGTTAACACTCTTTACATCTTTAGATGGCGCGTTAGCCATTAGTACGTCCTGCTGCCTCGCCTACCCCTTGGGGTTACTTCAAATTCTACCCCGTGTAGCTTCCAATCAATATCCGACGTCGACTCAAACTTCACACCAAAGAACTTTCCAGTCGCTCGACATGAAACTTTTGATTGAGTATTGGGGTTAAATAGATACGGAGTTCCACCAGTATCTGCATTCCAAGTAATGCCCTCTTCTGTAGACATCTGGGTTCCAATATATACATTGATAGTATTGTCTCCAGACACCTCTAGTTTCGGCCATATAGCCGATACAAACTTCTGCGAGGAAGGGTCACCAAGATCATAACCAGTTCGTTCAATATAAGCGGTCATATTGGTGCCATCTTCCTGATTACCCCTGTCATCTCTATACAGTTTTGGCATATCGACATAACCACCACTTGAGTAAGCGGTATAACCAGAGCCATCTACAGTAGAAGATAGAGCGGAATTACTATACAAAGCAAATGTCGTTGTAGAATATCCTGTAACCTTTGCGTAGTAGGTCTGAGCATTTATCTGAGTCATACCAACAACACCGCTTATAGAGACTAAATCACTATCAGCAAGACCATGAGCCGTAGAAGTAATAACTACAGGGTTGGCAGCAGTTGCCCCGCTTATGGTAGCCTTCTGGTCTGGTTTGGCAAACACCATATTTTTTAGAACATTGTCATAGTTGCCAGTTCCCCAGATACCAGCACCAGAATCCCATTCTTCAGTATGGTCATTCCAAGTTGTACCAGTTGTTATGGCAGCTATACCAGAGTTGATATGATATAGATCAGGTATGCTCCGCAACGAGAAGGTGTTATCTTTCCAGTTCCATATCAATGCCTTGTTAGGTATTGTAGATACCCCGGCTGGATAGCAAGCCAGCATCTCATTCCTTCCATAATCTGCGGCTACAAATACCTTCTCATAGTTATCACCGTTGAGGTCAGAGAACATTTCCCTGCGTAACTTATTGGGGAGAAGAGGTGTAACCTGTTGGCCATTGGTTACATAACAATCCGAGTTGCCTATAAAGAAATGACCACCCTCATATTCAGCTACTGCATTTTTAGACAATAACCCTATAGTGGGGGATAGCAACTTAAACGAGAATATGTAGGGAGTCCCTACAAAGTTCATAATATAGATTGAATCTTCCTTATAAATCAGGAATGAGTCTCCGTAAGGAAGTCCATCAATTATCTTTCCGGGAGTGTCAGTTAATTGATACTCTCCAGCATCGAGTGTTGCATCCGATTCTTCCCAGGAATTCGGAGGATTCAAGGCCGCTGCTTCTGTAGACCACTTCACCAGATTAGGGTATTCAGTTCCACCTATCTGCCAATTCAATCCCACAAGGAAAGTTCTGAATGCAGCTATAGATTTGCAATAGCTGGTAGCTGAAGGCCAGTTTCTAAGTTCCCTGAGAGGAGTGGACGTACTAGGAACCCCACTCGCCAAAGGCCACATCTGCGCTGTATCGTATCCGTTGGTGGCAACCAACAACCCGTTTAGAAGGGTTACACTCCAGTTCTGGTTAACCCTAGCACCGTATTGATTATCTCCGGTGGCCGTAGCTCCTACAGGGGTAACAGTTTCATTATCGGGGTGGGCATTAACTACTGTTAATGAGCTTAAAGTGTTGGTTCCCGTGTTGTTCGCACCATAGGAGATTTCCTCATACAGGTTAGTAGTAGCATCACCCGTCAGGTTTGTTCCTATCGCTATCGTCCCAGAAGATGGGAAATACGACGTATCATCCAAGACTATTGTTACAGCGGAAGCGGATAACGCACCATTTAACTGCCCAGTCTTCTGTCTGGTAATATCCAACCATGCGCTACCAGTCCATACTGCGGCGTTGCTGATTCCGAAAGCAAGCCAATGGTATGTCCCACCATTATCAAGGAATGGGAAAACATAGTATGCACCAAACGGGAGAGTAGCGAAAACCTCCTCATAACCGGCGCATTTCTTTACGCCATTATCCAGGAACCTGACATTATTGCCATCGCTCCAAACATTAGGGGGTAGTTGATACGGGGGTGTATCCCGTATAATCCCCACCTTGCCAAGGTCATTGATAGGTATTAACTGCATTATTCGGGCGGTGTGGGCCAAGTAATATTGAATGGGTCAGACTGGTTGGTAACATCTCTTAGAGATTGTCTGTAGGTTTCCCACTCCGTTCTCTTTGGAGCGTCCATTGGTACGTCTGGTAGCACAGTCCAATCACATGACTGTAGTTTTTTATCCCTCTGGAACCTAACAATCTTCCATTGCTCAGGGTCCATCTGCGCCTGTACAGCAGACCAAGATGGTTTCTTTGAGGGGTCCATGAATATGACATTGCTGTTATATTCACCCTCATTATCCATAGGCGGCTGTATCTTAAAGTCAGCATCGCCAGCGGCTTTATTGATGGCATTACCCC
>VTLG01004441.1_pt1 | contig 21221 bp, 42 predicted proteins | sample 4694571 | NCBI WGS metagenome assembly VTLG01 (sample SAMN12604809, study PRJNA352737) | marine metagenome | biome: ENVO:00000447; feature: ENVO:00000209|ENVO:00000569|ENVO:01000036; material: ENVO:00002151; isolation source: viral sequences binned using virsorter ... | reverse complement strand
TTTGAAGTTGTAATGCTTCTTCATCAAGTGGGCTTCCTTCATATTCTGGGTCTAGCAACCTTTTTATTTGGTCGCTACCTATTAGCCCGCCTGATGTACGTATCATATTAGACGCTGCTTCAAATTCTGCGTATTGTTCCTGCGTCATTCCGCCTTGCCACTCTCCATCAATATACCTACCGCCTGCAATACCCCCTGTTGCTGCAATTAAGGCGTTTTCTATCTCATATTCACGAACTTCTTCGTCAGATAAATTCTCATATCCTTGGGTTTGAATTTTTTGTAATTTGAGTTCATGGGCAACTGTTTCATTTGCATTTAAGCCTGTTCTTGTCCACTCATATATTGGTGTGCCATCAGGTAAATCTGTTACATGTCTATATTCCCAACCTGATTTTCCCCCTGTTGCTGCTGTTAGAGCATTAGCCTTGGCTACATTTCTATCGGCTTGTGCATTTTCAAAAGCACGTACTGCTTCTTCGTCTCTGAAAATCTCGTCTCTTGCGTCCTTCTGCAACGATAGCTTTGTTTCTATACTGTCTATGTACTGACCCATCAATTGGTCTAATACAGGGTTTGGGCGAGTTACATCCCTTGAACCAATTATCTTACCGGTTTTATCGTATGAATTCTCTCTCGTTGTAAGAAACAGCTGTTTTGGGTCTTTTAATATGTCAAGAATCTCTTTAGAAAAACCGGGTATTTTATCATCTTTCAGGAGTTCTTTAATGCTTCTCTGAGAAAGACCTGTTACTTCCATCAAAAAATCACTTTCAGCGTTTTCTGTATCGGTATTATCTTCTACTTCTTCTACTGCTTTTTCAACATCTTCACCGGCTATAACATAATTTACTACATTTGTTTTTCCCTGAAGGCTATTAGCAAAAGCCTCAAATTCGGCTATTGAATTGAACACCTGTCCGGGGCTAGCCTTTTTTGCCTGTTCGTTGTAAATTGCCTGTCCTAACGCATCTATAAAAACATCATCTTTTTTCCAATCACCAAATCCGGGATTTGTTGTATACATGGGATACTTTCCCGTTGCATCACCTCCACCTACGGTTTCCCACCTTGGTGGCTTAGGGTTTAATTTCATAATTTCGATGCTATATTCGTTATATAAATTTTGAACTATCTTGTTGTTGTCTTTTTTTAAAGCGTCTTCGTCTAATAGATATAACAACTCTTTTTTTGATGCGCTAAGATGTGCCTTGAACGGAAGATTTGAAATTTTATTAAAATCCTGTAAATGAGAAAACCCTAATACTATAGCCTCGTTTTCTTCCTCTCCGTTTGCACTTTGGTTTTGTTGTACCACAGTTGTTGTATCTGTATCTGTATCTGTATCTGTATCTACGGCTACGGTATTAGTTGTATTAACAGTATTAGCAGCGTTAGTTGTATTAGCAGCGTTATTATTTTGCGCTTCTGCATCTGATACCCATACTTGTTCTTCTTGGTAAGTAAATGGATTTAATTGTGTTATAAACGGCATTATAATACCCTCTTATCTGTTTGCTTGTAAGCCGACTCGAACATACCTAGTCCTTGTTGTTTTTTCTGTTTTGGCGGAGATATGGTTCCAACCTTACCTAAAGATTTTTCTATCTGATTAAAATACAATTTCACCGATTCATCAAATCTTTGTATCGCCATTTCTATTGGATGTTGTGGTTTTGGCATTATCCTCTTGCTCCCGGAGATATGTCAGCAGCAGGAACTCTTACGTTACCTGTTCGAGGCCCAGCTATTGCTGCTCCTGCCTGATTCATCTCCTGTATAGAACCCGGAATTACGGGTCTTGTGCTTTGTGCTGCTCTAGCGTTCATATTAGTTCTTGGTGGTTGATTTACACTAGAGTAATTACCCGGATTAGGTAATTGTTGCGCTCCTTGTGTATTTAAAATATTTTGTGCCATATCTTGCGCCTGCATATCACTTAGTCTTCCACCACCGGACATAGTCGCTGCTTGTAATATTTGAGATATAGTCGGCACTCTTGATGCAGCCAATTGCTGCAACGAAGCCTGTACCTGTTCGGAGTTCATAAACCCTTCTTCGAGTAATTTTGCTCTTACTTCAAGAGGATTAGCTACTCCACCTTTTCTGAGTGCAGTATCCAAATCGACATATCCTGCTCTCCAAAGGTTTGACCAGAGATTCAACCTACGTTCTTGTTCCTCTGGAGAGACTGAATTAATTCTAACAATATTTACATAATGTCCGTTAATGTCTCTTGGTTTAATAGATGCGTCTAAAGTTCCTGCTTCAGTCTTTCCGAAAACGGTTACCTTATCGCTTATTACATTTTCTACTATAGATAAAACAAGTTCACCTTTGTCCTGTAATCCACGTTCCATAGATTCTTTTACAGCACCAAAGTTTAGTGATGCAATTCCTGCAAGTACAGCGGTATGATAACCTGATGCTGCACCTGATGGTCTTTGCCCCCTAGCTACGCTAGGGACTGTTGCACTTTCAATCGCTTCATCCAAAAATTGTTTTGCTACACCAATTTCACTTGGTGGATTAGGAGTTGGTGTAATTTCTACATCTACGTTTGGTGGTCTTACGTTTTTAGCACCCGGAGTATCATCCCATTGTGCCTGTACTTCTTCGGTAATTCCCATTGGGCCAGCAAACTGTAATGTAGGCCATGCGGATTTCGCAACAATATCTATATAATGTGACGCTAACTGACTTTGTGCTGTTAACATATCAAAACATGGGTGTAATAATCCTTGATAAAGATTTTCCGGAGCGTCATTGACTGTTTGTAATCCTGTCATGGGCCAATACATAACCCAAGGCAATTTTTTATATCCGTGTTTTCGTGGTTGCATCGCCCAATGACCATCTGCCATATAGGCTACCTGTGAGTGAGTCCAGACTTCACAAAATTGTACATACCCTTCTTTATAATGTCCCCAATCGGGAAAATGTGCTTGTACCCATTGAGCGTCTACTTCATATTGATATATTATCCATCTAGGATTAGTTCCATTGTTCATATCCCAAACTAAATTCTGTGGATTTACTGCTGACGTTTTTATGGGCCATAAGATACTTCTTTTTTCAAGAACATCTCTTATGCTTTGTCTATATGTTTCATCAGGGTCGCCTTCTGGTATATCAGGAAAATCTGCCCATTCGTTAGCGGCAAACTCAACTTTTTCCCAAGCTACACCATATAAACCACTATGCTTTACTAATTCTCTGTGAGTTGGAGTTCTTTGTTCCAACATATGATGCGCACCTGTCAGGAATTTTTCCATCATTTCTGCTCTTGCCTGACCTCTTGGCCCCGGTGGAGGGACTGAAATGTCCAAAAACTGAGGAGTAATGTGAGAAACCAAGGTGTTAATTACGCTACGTGCTGTTCCAAGCCTTATTATAGTTCCTCCATCAGGAGCGGGTACATCATAATCATTTAAATAAAATTTATCTGCCATTTCACAACTATTACGAAAATCCCTAAAAGCGTGTTGTCCCGTTTCAACTTTCGTCTCTATCCACGTTTGTGTAATAGCTGGCTCATCTATCGGATTAGCCCTTTCTCTTTTGATTTCTTCATCTGCGACTCGCTGTCGCTCTTGTGCTGACATTACCATTAGACATTTACCTCATTTTCTTCTAACATTTTTTGCCTCTGTTTACTTCTTTGGGTCTTAAGTTTCTGAAGATATCCGTTACTTGAGAGAGTATTTTTGGGACGGAGAGGTTGCATCCTTCTGATAGGACGAGCAATTTTATATTCCTCCCCTTCAATTCCGGGAGGGTCGCAAGCCATAAGGGCAAGCAGTTCAGCATCAACCCAGTCATCATGTTCTTGAGCCTCTGTAAAAAAGATATAGCCGCCATTTCCGGATTGCCGAATGGCTATGTCTTCTAACTGCTTGACAAGTGTTGTCCAACCAGTGGGAAAAGTAACCGTTTCGTTCTCTAACGCTATATAGTAGTTATTGAACAATTGGTACTTTGACTGGCTAGTGAACTTAAACGGGGTAACGGGCAATCCACTTGCAAGTAAGTGGTCAAATATTACATCGCCTAACCCTGTTGAGTCAACCCTCATATCATCAATTCCCCATTTTTTTACCTCGAAAAATATAGATTCCAACTGACTCATCCAGTCCGTACCCTGCATTTCCATAGAGTACACGCTGGCTCTTGACCTAGAGTCTTTTATGATAAAAACGGTATAATCCTGCTTTTTTCCCAAGTCCAGTCCGGCTACATATCTTCTGCCTTTCTGTGGAGATGAATACGGTAAAGCCGTTGCAGCTTCCATAATCTTGGAATGTCTGAAGAAAGTTCCACCACCGTCAGGTTGTTTTGCCAGATACATACGTTCCCATATAGCTTCGGGCATAGTTTCTTTTTCTTCGTAAATCGCATCTTTTTGTTCTTTTGTTAAAAATACATTTTCAAAACTCGAAGCATGAAAAGCCTCGTAAAGTTTACTTGGATTTTGAGAGGCATAATTAAATAACCTTGAAAACCAGTGACTTCTTCCATAAGGTGGAATACCCTCTATGCAGGCTAATCCAAGTCTACCTGCTGAATTTAACATTGGTCGTAACTTGTTCCAAGCTGCTTCTTTTATATCTTGAGACTCTGTAATCCATATAAAATCTGGCCCTGCTGTCTGTAAGGTTTCCGGGTCATCGGCAGATTTAATTTCTATATAGGCATCTCTACGCTTTAAATTTGGTGTGTTTAATCTCAACCAAACTGTTCGTTCATCTTCATTCCAGCCGGAACCCCTACCTCCACCTTGACCGGGTTTTCTCCGGACAACAAGTTCTGACGGCATAAACTGTCGAAGTTCGTTCCATGCCTGTCGGGACTGTGCATATGATGGTGCAACAATCCAAACGTGTATTTGAGGTTCTAGGGTAGGGGTTAAGTCAAAACCTTCCGGCACTCCAGCGCCTTCTGAAATTTCTTTAGTTGCTAGAAAAGGAGTTTGTGCTGCTGTTGCTATGGCTGTCATAAGTTCAGATAAAACTGCCCGACCTTTTCCTGCTCTACGTCCAGCCCATATAACTTTCAATCGAGCATTGGATTCGTGCATTTTCTGTTGCCATGGTGATGGTTTATACTGATATGCCATAACTAGACTCCACCTTTGTATTTACACACCACAACCACATCCCCCCCAATCTATAGAATCTAAATAAGACATTTGAGGATTTGATTCAATTTCTTCTCTAAATTCTTTTAAGGTTATATTTGATTTGACCTTATCTTTATTCTTAGTCAATATAGATACATCTTTATCTATAAACTTTCTAAACTCTTGTTCCTTTTTTTCGTGATAGTTATATCTTTCTGGCATACGTTCTAATAAAATTTTGAATTGTGCTTTTCCTGCTTTTACACAAAACCCACCACAATTATTATGAGGAAATCCCATGTCGTATAATCTCGGAGGCTTTATATTAATTTTCTTTAATTCGAAAAATAAATCGGGTTTTGTTAAATAGGGTTTCCAGATTAAAGGTGCATCAACTTCAAATGTTGCTCTTTTTTTATAATTTGTAAATCTATGTTCTTCTGTCCAATCAAGCCCAACGTGCATCACAATATTATTGACATCAAAATTTTTTTCTATCCATTTTTTTATTAATTTCCTTTTTAGTATTTGACTACATGGGTCTATTCTTGAATTACCTAAAAATTTAACATCTTTAAAAACTTCCCAAACATCTCGCCCATCTGCAATCGTTTCCAACTTAACATTTAAATACTTAACACAATCTTTTATAAATCGGTATAAATCCTCATCTTCCATTTTAGTATCGGCAAATAATAAAAGAGTATTTTCTTTACCATATTTTTCAACTACCCTTTTAGCAGCAAAAAAACTTGCTATACCACCAGAAAAGCTGACAATATGGGTTTTACTCATGCTTTACTCCTGTTCCTTGCTCTGTTTTTACTTGGAGATTCCATCTTGAAACCACCCCTTTTGGTATGAGACACATCTCTACCGCCTTTACCCATAACTCCTTTAGCGTTTCTCACTTTAGCTAATTTTCTTCTATATGCTTTTCTAGCAGGAGTTGAGTGATAAGCCGTGTCATAAGCAGCTTTCTTTTTTCGAGATTTCGCATTACCTCGATAAAACTTTGCTGTCTTTTTCACGTTACTAAGTTTTGCTCTTGCCATTTATATTATCCTTCAAAGCAAATAAACTTGCTTCTCCTTCTGTATAATTGGGTACTGCACTACCGTTCATAGATTCTTTCACAACGTCTGGTGTTTCGTGCATTATTCTTTCCACATCAAGCAATCCTGTTTTCTCAATAAGTTTTTCTTCTGGTTTACTTACTTTGTTCATCTCGGCCTTTATAAATGCAGCCATACCACTTTCCAACATATAAACGTGTTGTACCGTACTCCATTTCACAGGAACCTGTTGCTTCAACCCACTTTTTGTTTCCCTAAAACCTGTTCGATACTGATATCCATTATCAACAAATTCTTTAACAGCAACCTTAAAAGAACCAGTATTATCTATCTTTTTAGTCAACTTATCAAAACCCCAAGAAAAATCCTCACACATACTCTCCAGACTTTCCTTGCCAACACCATATGAAGGCAATAATGAAAATACCCTTTTCAAATCCCTTGACCATTCATTCCACTCCGGATAAGCCAATAATAATATATCTCGAACTACCTCTCCCGGACTCCTTGATGTATATTTTCCTAATTTACCCATAATTTGACTCTCATTCACTTTATATGTAAAATTATACAACATCAACGCCTTTATGGCACTAACCTGTGGGATTCATCGCAGACCTGACCTAATACAATATAGTATTACGGTTGAAGGAAAGCCCCACCGCTACATACCCGTTGATGACACACACACACACTTTTTTCTTTTCTTTTCTTTTGCTGGTTTTCTTTGTCTTTTCTTTGTTTTCCTAAACTAAAGGGGCGGGGTTTGGGGGTTAACCTTACTAACACACACACTCTAAATATTCTAAAGTCTCAGCGCTCTGAGGGGCTACATCAGTAAAGCGTAGGCTCTCCGCTGTGTCTGCGGTCTTCTTGTTTTTTTTACTGTTCACTATCATCAAATATTAAGCGGTCTTTTTGGTTATTATTGCTGTTTCCCTGTTCAAATATCCCATTTGATAATTGCTAATGTTGTAAGTGCCAACTTACAAACTATAGAAGTAATATTTCAATATAAATAATAATAATATTTCTCATACATATATAAATAATAATGTTCTAATTGTTTGACACTGTAGGATAAAAAGAGTAAATTTGTTTTAAGTGAAATAAATGACAGCGTGATTCAAGGGAATAGTTTCATCTACTGTGCAATACTAATCTAGTATTTTAGTATTGTTGCAATCTGAAATAAGATAAAATCTGAGTAGACATTATAAGAGTAGCTTACTAATAGATTATATTAACTTTCATTAGGTTAGTACGTCATTGATATTTATCAAGAGAATAACTAAAAAAATATTCTATTAATTAAACATTGTAATTATAAGGATAATAAAATGTCAGTTAAGCCAAAACTTAATAAACAAATTAAAAAGCAAGTTGAACTTAAAAATGTTCAATATGTGGATAGTGCGAAACAGGTAGAAATGTATCAATTTAATTCAGATATTAAAAACATCTGTAATGATATTGTTACTTCATTTACTCATACTAAAAAAGGTTACTCTTACACGGTAGGTTTTCAATCACCGTTAGATGAGAAACAAATTAAACGTGGAGTATATGACATTAGATTTAATGCCGGAATTAATATTCAAGATGAGACCGCTGAACCGGTTCACATCATAAGAATAAATAATACCGCTTTACATTCTAAAGATTCTTTGATTAATGCTCTTATAAATGCCCTTGTTGAATTAGATATACATATCAATCTTCAAGACGGTTACGAACATTATGACAAGACCGCTAAAAAAGATAATCCAAAAAGTAACGGTATAGTAAATGCAGTTACAAAAGATAATCCACTACCTACACGACACCCTTCAGAGAATGGCGGTTTTCATAAGCCAATGTATCAACACTTCCTAAAGGTTTACGGTCTAAAATGCCATAATCAAGCAATAGGTAATGATACAGATGCTCTTTATACCGCTAACGGTGTACAGTTTAAGCCGACTAGATTAAATAAAACTTCTCACTGTGATTATTCTGATAAATTAAATTCTAAAGATATAGATAATTTGTTTAAATACAAAGTAGATAATAATAATTTTTCTACATTTGGAAACGATACAAAAAAATATTTGCTATCTGTTGAATTTGATGCTTTCAGAATGGGAAATGTAATATACAAAAAATACGAAAATCAATTAAATGATTTTCTAAAATGGAATATTATTCCGGAGCAAAAAGAGGATAAATCTAAAGGGCCACAGACACAAAACAAAATTACTTTACAAATACAAGCCGGTGATAATGATGCCGGTCTTTTTAGTACAGTAAAATTATCTACAGATGCAAGCAAATCAATACTTCAAGATTTACTTAAATTTTCTTTAGATAATAAAGCGTTTAAAATGTCATCAAATGAAGTGACATTAAAAGACATGAAATTTTCAATATCTTTAGTTAGTGAGAATGAATTTAAAAGCACTCCACTGTCAAAAATTATTGAAGATAACGACAATAACTAATAATTAAATGCCCATAGGATAGGATTAAAAACTTATCTTATGGGCATTTTTTTTTGGTTAAATATATCGTGCTTATTTTTAGCCGTTCTAATTATTATATTGATACTATGACACCTATTTTAGTTTATAGCGTCTTATATGGCATTCTGTAAGCCGTAATAGGTGTATGTAAGTACACACTTACATATTATATTTATTATCTTTCAATCCTTGATAGTGAATATTATTTTATATATTTTTCTGTTATTTTTATTCATTATCTTTTGTGAGTCATTTTAATAAATTTGCCGTGTTCAATTCGTGAAGTTTCCAGAATATAAACGAACCTTGAATTATACGATTTATTTAAATATTTCTTATGTGTGTACGCGTCTGGAAACTTTTTAAAAATATATGTATGTGTGTACGCGTCTAGGAATAAAAGCCGGTTTAGTTGAACCTTGTTGGTAACTGTAGTATACTTGTTATAAGTGGGAATAATTGTCACACGCTTGAGTAAGTTGCAACGTCATATAACAATAATTTTTAGGACGGTAAAGAGAACTTGCAAAAGGTCACTCATTATTATTTCCACTTATTTATTAACTTGTAAGTTGTAACTTACATGATACAAAAAGGATAAAAAATATGAGACATACAGAAGACGTTAAACATACTTCTAACGTGTCAACTATCGAATTATGCCAAGTTTTATATTGCGAGAACAAAAGCAGTCATAGAACAGTAAAATATAATTACTGTTGGCATCACTTCGAAAGTGTAAAGCGTTCTAAAGGTAAAGGTGTAATGTTCAATGTTAAATAAACAAATACGCTTAATTGCTAGAGTGTGTAAAGTGTGTAAAGTTTCCATACCTTCGCAGTATTGGAATCAACATATTAATTCACCGGCAACAAAACATTAAAATTAAATAAAAAAGTGGTAGCTACAAGATTCACGGGGTAGCTTAAATCAGACCTGTTAACAACTCTTGCCACTACGTAGACAGGGCAGTGTCTTACTGACTGAAAAGTAATTGGAAGTAAGCTAATAAGGAATGTAGAAACACTATAGTCAAATAGCGGTGTTTACAGCGTAAGCTGATTGCAGTTTGAACAGAGTTCCTTTGACAGAGATGGTTGATTTGCGTTCCCTGTCTACACAATATCAAGTGTGTAAGTTACGGCTTACACGCTGAATAATTGAAAGGTTATATATGAATATAGACGACAATAAATTTACTACCGAAGACGGATACCCATTCTGGAAACAAAAAGATGGTAGTTATATAGATTCACCGGATATTAAAAATGGGTACGACATGAAATTTAATAATAAACATGAAGTACAAACAGAAATTGATAAGGGTAATATCTCGGTAACGTGGGGAATAGCTTTCGAAAACCCTAAAATGTGGCTAGCTTATTTAAAACATACAAAAAGAAATAACAATAGAAAATTACTATAAGAAAGGATATTTTTATGAGTAACATTTATTTTGGCGAACCGCCTGAATCTCTTGATGACGGCTGGGAAACTCCAAACGACACTAACAGTTATTGCAAACATGGGGAATACGTGGGTAATCCACATGGTCGCGACTTCATCTGTGGTGAATGTGAAGAAGAAGAATATGACACAGAATAAAAAGTTTCTAGGTAGCATTATTGACATTCGCAACAGAGAAATTAGAAATTTAAACCAAGAATTATTGAAAGCAAAAACCGAAAACAAAATTCTAACCGAAAAATTAGTATCAATAAGAAAATTACTAGATGACTAATTACCTATGTGAAAATTGCCATATACAACTTCCAAGTAGACAAGAGTTTGAAGTTCACTTGTTTGGTGTATGTTTATCGAGTGTAAGTAGGTACTTACATCTTCCATCACTAGCAGATAACGAAAGGAGGTGAAAAATAATGGACATAATAGAAATATCAAGTAATGGTTCTGTAAAAAAGACAACAATACCTTTAGAACCTTCATCATTGAAGATTAAGCGTAACGACTTAAAAAAAGGTGATGAAGTTGTTTTAAAAGGTGGTCAAAAGGCAATAATTGCCAATAACAAAAGAGGTACTGTTCGTATGATGAATATTCAACAGATATATAGACCCGACACATATCTTCTTGAAGATGAATACGTACATAACATCTCACACGTTACAAAACATTTGGGTAAAGATGGTTTTTGGACTATCGAATATTCAGAGAAACAACGTAAAGAAAATGCCACGATAAAAGCATTTATGGATAATCTGTAAAAAGGATAAAGACAATCATATGAAAAATATACCAAATAGCGTCTGTGTTTGGCATGGTAAATCTAAATTTGACAATAAACCAATAATGGCTATTGCATCAGGGTTAACTAAACCATCAGCAAACCGCAAAACAGGTGTTATGATACAAACTTACATAATTAGGCAGGATATTGCTCCCCATGTAGCTGTTTGGGAAGAAGAAGACCAATCAGTATGTGGGGATTGCCCAATGAGAGTAAACAGGTGGAAGAAAAAGGGTGAACAAAACGGCTGCTACGTAAATTTAGCAAAAGAAGTTAGGGGGGTTTATGAAAGTTGGCAAAAAGGCAATATACCATGCGTTCATGCTGAAGAATTTGCCGAAAGACAATTCAATGTATTTGAACGACCTATTCGTGAAGGCTCATACGGAGAACCATCAATTGTACCAAAGAAAGTCTGGGAATTACTAAATTCCACGACTAAAGACATTGGTACTTCATATACCCATATGTGGAACAAAGATTGGTACGATAAATCAAACTTTGAACGTGCTATGGCAAGTGTTGAATCCGTAGAAGGCAAGGAACGAGCAAACAAAATGGGTGCGAGAACTTATAGGGTAATAGATAGTATAGACGAACTATTGCCAGATGAGATTCAATGCCCAAATAACTATAACAAAGCAATACAATGCTCACAATGTGGCTTGTGTTCAGGAGGTAGAAAAAATGCAGTAAATATAGCAACGATACGAATTTAAGCAATGTAAGTACCAACTTACATTTATTAGTAAAGGAAAAATTATGCCTGATGATAAATATTTAGAAGTCTTTGCAAGTTTACTTGATAAGGCTCAAAAAAAGGTAATGTTACCTGACAATAAAAAAGTAACAACACCTTTAAGTAAAAAGAAGGAAGCAAATGGATAACTTCACAGCAATAGAAATAGCATTAGGGCTTTTTGAAAGTTCACCTACTGAAGAAGAATACCTTCAAGCATGGCAACATCTTGTCGATACAGGATTAGCTTGGACACTAGAAGGTCATGTAGGAAGAACTGCAATGGCACTAATAAGTAATGGAGATATAACACCAAATGGATAAACAAAACGCATATGGTGGCCCGTACTATTATAAACGATACCTACCAGAATTTTCAAAAGAAATCCAATACTTCCTAGAACACCTAGATGATGAAGACTCAAGAGTTGCATTTATAGACATGATGCACGGACATATTGGCAACGAAATATACAAGGAGAATAACTGATGCCAAATTTAGAATATAAGTTACTTATGTTTAGATTGAATACTGAAACAAATGAAAAAGAAATTGACGATGAAATATCAAATCTATTAAATGACAAATTTGGATTGAATATTTGTAATGCGTGTGAAACTTGGCAGAACTCTGAAAATCAAATGTACTGGCAAGGTGAAGAAGATACTACAACATCAGATATTCTTGATAAACATGGCTATACAGCAGTATGTGATAAATGTTTTCACAAACTAGAAGAACAGGAGAATAACTAATGCCCGCTAAAGCAACACGAGAACAAGTTTTGAAATGGGTAGGTGGTGAAGAAACTATGTGTTTACAGCACTGCCGTTGTTACAAAAACCTTAGTGAAGATATGAAACATCTATGGCAATACAATGAATACATTTTGAAAGAAAATCGAAAATTAAAAGAAAAAAAGGAGAATAAGTAATGGATAAGGAAGAAGAAAAAATCTATGACAAATATTTTACGGAAGTAGATGATACTTTACATAAATATTTATGGCGACACGTGAACAATAATATTGACGATAACTTCATGGAAACATTATGGAACAATCAAGTTCACCTAGATAAGTTCCATGAAATCCGAAATAAAATAACTGAACTTTTAACAGTTATAGAATTGGAGAATAAATAATGAGTGGCATAAGTTATGATGTACATTGTCCAAATTGTGGAAATGAAGATGCCTTTGGGTATACGGATTGGAAACCTTTTGACTATACAAATATAGAATGTTTTGAATGTGGATTTTATACCACCACTACTACTGGTCAGTATGATTTAGAAGAAGTGAATACACACCGAAAAGATTTGGAAATCGGTGAACCACTAGATAAACTTCCACCTCTTGAGGAGTTTAGCTGATGAGTAATTTAGAAAACGAAGTATGGTTGGAACAACTCTTTGAGAGTTTGTCTGAAGAATTGGGACGTATACCAACAGAACAAGAATATAAACAAGAAATAGAAAGGAGGTCTTAATAATTATGAGTATAGAAGTATTCATAAAGTCAAACGGAAACGAAATAGTAGAAGTTTCCGTAGAGCAACACATTTTAGAAAACGAAGTTATAACAATTAACACGTTTAAAGATGTGAAATGGGAGCATTGCGACATACAGCATTGTTTTCAGCGATTAGAAGACGGAACTTGTCTTACTGTAGACGGAAGTCCGTGTTCAGAAGAACATAAATTTGGAGAAAGCTAAATGGAAAAAGAAATAATTGATATAACACCAACATGGAAGGGGTTAAGTCCTCTCGCCATAGACAAAATCAAGCAATTTATTCCAGTTGATAACGGACAAGGGTTCGTATTGGAATTTATTGATGCACTTGTAAAAATAGAGGAAGAAAAAAATGGATAATATTCCAATAAGAAACAAATAAGGAAAGGATAAGTAATGAGTAAAGCAAAATTAAAAGCACTTGAATTGCTACAGAAAGAACATACACATAACATTCTTCCTGTTCAGATAAAAAGATTGGATTGGAAAAAGAATGGCGAATGGAAATCTAGCGAACAAATGCTGAAGAATGAAAAACTTGTTCTTCGCATACTTAAACCGTTCAAGATTACTCCACATTGGCGTACCTATCTATCTGATGCAAGGCATTACAAGGGGCCTAACGCAATACATACAGAAATGTGTAACCAATTAGCAAAATCTGGCGAATGGGAGAAATGGGTTACATATGGCAAAACTAAAAGGCAACGTACATATGGTCAATGTCCTTGCTACCAAGACGAATATAGAGGAACTGATGTCATAACTATGGCGAGACAAATTGTTAGGTCTGTAGGGGCTGAGTCATCTGATTTAATGGGTAGAGGTGGTGAGGTACGACAAAATATACAACGTGCTACTGAAAAAATAAAAGAAAAAATGCAAAGGAGAATATCTGATGGGTAAAAATTATAAAGTTGAGTTCATAGTACGAGATAGTTACGTTAATTATGTAAGTGATGTTGAAGATGAAAACGAAGCTATCGAAGAAGCTATGGCAAGTCTTAATTCCGAACCCATCATAGTTGATAGGTACGATGTTGAGATTAAAAGAATTGTCGAAGTAGATAACAACAAGGAACAGGGGGATAACTAATGGGTATATACGATAGATTATCACTTGTGAATAAGATACTTGACGACATAAATCTTAGTGTAGAACGTAGAAAGATATCTACTCAAACAGTAGTTCTAATTCAAGTAGCAGTAAAAGAATATTTAGAAAGTCTTACTGAAGAAATGCTAGTAAGCGAAGCTGGTGATTTAAAAATAGATATATCAGATTGTGTAAAGGAAGAATAATGCCAAAGAAATCATATCAACCGCCAAAAAGGAAAAGACCATGCAAGAATAAAAAAATACATAAGTCTTACAAGTCTGCTGTAGAACATAAAGCAAGTCTTCTTGCGAAAACAGCAATCATGTACGGTACAGTCGATGTATATTACTGTCATTCTCACGAAGGTTGGCACGTTGGACACAGACGATGGGAAAGGAAAGATACTGATGGAATAAAATAAAATAAAATTGCAGCTATTTGATACTTGTAGGGTTTTGTAGTATAATATATATATAAAGGTAACACTAACTATGTAAGTAATAACTTACACTAATCATTAAGAAAGGGGGTGAATACAATTATGGATATCCTAGATAGACAAAGCGGAGAATTAGTAGACTTGAGTAAAGCAACTAATGACCAACTAGCTTCTCATTATCTGTCTTTACAAGCAGAGACGAGTAGAATCAAAGTCGAATTAGATTGCATCAAACAAGAGTTCAACAAACGCACATCGGATACGGATACTCAAATGTTAGTTTCTGACAATTTTGAAATCAGAAAAACCAAACGAGTAAAATCCTACGATGCTGATTTATTGCGAAGTCGACTTGGTGAATTTCTAACACCAAAACAACTCGCAGAAGTCATCTCTATTCCTGAACCAAAGGAAGTAGTCAACGGCAACAAATTAAGTGCTATGGCTAAAAAGTTTGGCGGAATAGTAAAAGTTGCGTATGAAGAATCTAAACAAGACTATTATGAAAACTGGAAAGTAACAACAAAAAAATAAAGGAGATGTATGACACAAGTCAATATAGAAGTCCCCTTCGACTGGGACGGTGATGCCCTGACTATAAAGAAAACAGGCAGCACAAAAGATGGTCGACAACAATTAATATTCGCACCTACCAAGGCAACTATTGCTTATGAGAAAGTTCCTGAAATAGGTGGACGTTGGTCGTGGAAATTCAATGAAGATATTACCCAACAGGATAATGGATACAAAGGAAATTTCTGGGGCGAACCTTGGGAGTATTATGCTACTCCGTGGTTTAGGGAAGATGGTTTTGGTGTAGGCAACCTAGTAGAAGTTAGCCTACGTTGTGAAGAAAAGAAAACAGGTAATGGTTGGTTTACCAACATAGAGGAAATGCACCTTGTACCTGTAGAGGAAGACCCGCCTAAACAAGCCACAGAATCGCCACAGACAGCCCCCAAGCTAAAGATAGCACCTACGGCACCAAGTGGGGTTGTAGACCAGCAAAAACACAGGGAACAATCAATTCTTTCTCAAGTTTTATTCAAAGCAATAACGGAACGTCTTGCTAATCAATCAGAAATAGACGGACAAACGTACAGAGAATGGAACGAGACATGGAATCTTATGGCTCAACTTCTTGCAAGGGGTGAGGCTCCGTTGTTACCTGAACACATACTAAACCAAATCGGTTTTCTAATGATAGAACCTGAAATGCCAGAATCTGATGACATAGATATGGTACACCCAGACGATATTGTAGAACCACTTGCATGATGGTATAGGTGAGATAAAAAGACTTCCTTCGGGAGTCGAAAAGGCCCCAACAGCGTCATATGTTCGTTGGTGGGGCTATCCACCACCAGAAAACCTTGGATTGTACATAGCTTTATGTCCTCAACTTAGTGGATACAACTATGTAACAAGACAATACAAAAAAAGTTCTTGGGTATTACGTTGGTACATTATCGACACTCACCCAAGAACAAACAAACTAAGAATACGTTGCCTTGGCAACACAGAAAAAATGGCGAAAGCTAAATAAAAGAATAGAGGAAAATAAATTGCACATAGATAAAAAAATACGAGAACGTATAAAAAAAGAAATCAAAAGGGCTAGCGACAACCCCGGTCTACATATAGAAGATACAGATGATGGGATGAGCATAGACTTTTATGGATATGTAAATGTTACAGTACATCTTACAAATGACCATATGCTAAACATTATAGATAATCATTTTGAAATAGACTCATACACATGGTTTGACGACTTACAAGAAGGAGCGCTAAATGCTATATCTACAGAAGGTGATGCCTACCACGATGATATTGACGGTGTTACCGACCCAAGAATTTGTGAAACCTGTGGTCATCAAGAAGATGTAGGGGCGATAGATATTACATACCGTACAGAAGACATACCTGTTGAACCAATAATAAATCGAGTAAAAAGGATGCACAAACAGCACGATGCAGATTTAATTGCAGAAGCTAATGAAATTACTAAGAGTAAAGGGGAATAAGATGGCAAAGTTATCTATTCAGAAAGGCACAGCAGATAAACACTTTAAGATAAACACAGAAAAAATTCAAGATACAGAGGAATACAAAATAGTTCTTAATGCTTTACATTTACTGTGTTTAACAACCAAAGATTCTAAATTTAAAAAATATGACAAGGATGATTTTGAACGAGTGCTTAAATATTTAATAGATTTAAGTTACTTCTACGGAATAACCGATGGAACTAAATTAATAAGTGTCAAATACCTAGAGGAGATTGATAAATTATGAGTCCAAAAATTAAAACCTGTAACCATCTTTCAAAATGCGACCTACATTCCTTACTGACAACGAAAGAAGTTTGTAAGCTGCTCAACATTTCAAAGTGGGCATTATATGAATGGGTAGAAAAAGGAAAGCTAACTCCTTATGGAGAATCTGCAAACCCTGAAAATTGGAGAAGTGGGTGGAGATTTGAGAGAGAAATAGTAAATGACATAATTACAAAAGTTGAAAATAAAAAGGAGAACCCCTTTGAGTAGTAGAGGTACATGGAAAAAATCAGAAAGAGATGCAGCCGAGACACTCGGTGGCAAAAGAATACCTGTAACAGGTAGACACTCTGGAGATGTTCCTGATATAGAACACCCTATATTTGCAATAGAACATAAATACGGGAAAAGAGTTATATCAGCGACCATTAAAAAGGCTTTGTCTCAAGCACGAAAAGCTAGTGAAACAACAGGGAAAATACCACTTGTGACCATTGAACAAGCCGAAGGGCAAGGTCGTGGCAATGAGAGGTTAGCGTTAATAAATATTGATGACTTTGCTAACTTGCTTACAGGTCAACTTCATCTAGGATATTACGAAGATAAAGGTGGTAGCAATGTCTAAATTGACTAAAGAACAAAAGAGAGTGATGGACAATTGGCTTGAGGGATACGAACCTGTAAAACGTATGATACAGGGACAAGTCAGAAATGTGGGCTATATAAAAGGTACTACAGTAAGGTGGGTTGTAAAGAACGAAAGACAACGCATCTTCAAGTCCGACAGTTACGCTAAAGATAAGGATATCGTGGACGATTGGGTTAGAAATGATTCAATAGACCACTTCCAGATATTAGATTTGACTGAAGGTAACGAGTATTCAATACTATGGCCCGTTATAAGGCAAACCTCTGAAGTTGTTACTCTTAACGCTAGGATAGGCCCGCAATACCATATTCCTAGAAAAAACTTTGAAGTTAAACAGTTGCATCTACCGCCACCAAAACAAATACCATTGATGGACAAAGATGCAATAAACGATTTATACGAGTCAAAAGGTTAGAAAGAAGCCCCCTCTGCCCGGAATTATTCGAATAGAGAATGAATCAGGAAAAGATGCTATGCTCTGACAGAGGGATGCACTAACCATTATAAATAATAAAACATAATTAAATAAAAATCAAGTTTCGAAAGGTAAATATGTTTAAAGACATAGAAATAAATTACAAAGTAGACAATTCGGTAGTATGTGAAGGTAAATTACTAGGGTATGTACGTACTTCGTTTCAAAATGCGTTTGACGCTCTAGGAGAAGCGATATCTGAAGATAAAACACCTGTGCAATGGACAATTCTCGTTGGTAATGAACCTTTATACGATAGTTCTGCCCATTACATTTTTAATGTTTATGCTTATGACAATAAGTATTCGATAAACAAAAAAATAAAAATATTGGATAAAAACGAAGAATACGATTGGCATATTGGAGGATTTTCACTAGAAACTGTCCAAATTGCAGCAGCAATACTAAAAAGCGATGAATATTATTTAGAGCAATCAATAAAAGAGAAGTTGTAAGTACAAACTTACAACCTACGAAAGAAGGTTATATGAAAACAAAAATAAGAAAACAAAGATGCCTAAAAGGTATGAAACACCATTGGGTTTTACCAGAACCAAACGGGAGAGAGGCAATGGGTGTATGCCGTAACTGTAAGAAAAAGCAGATACACTACAACTCAATGAATTGGTCACAATGGCAAGCTGGGAGATACCATCATGGCTACAATAAACCTAATCCGGTTGTTCTAAAAAGCATAAAATAAAACTGTCCTAAGGAATTTGGAATACATTCTAAATTATGTTTCTATTCGGAATGTGATACAATAACAATACGTTATGATTTATACCCCTAACGTGAAACATAAATACCCACTGAGTAAAGTAATATTTTTTTTGATTGTCGTATTATAAAATTGGTGGGTATTTTTTTTATCTGTCCTTTAGAGGCGGAGGTGGATATCTTCCACAATGTACACAAGGAGTTCTCTGGTATATCGTACTAGACAAGCTCGTATATCTATGGACATCTTCCGACAGACTTTCAATCTCACGTATCACAGCCTTCTGTAACCATGCTCGGTGTACTAGATTGAGTATGAAGATTGTTGCCGACACAAAGCCGACTGCGATAAGTATATAGTCTTGCATGACTACTGAACCTTAATCGGTTTCTCCACAGTTCCATCAGACATAGACCTGTACTTCACAGATGAATTTATTATAAAGTCTGCTGAGTTTATATCTGCATCATCACCAATCTGAACATTCTGCATAAAAAATTCTCCAACATCTATGTTCTCAAATAGTGCAGTACCAATGTTCGCATTGACGTTATCAAATGTAAGGTTATCAATTACCACATCTCCACTACCACCTGTCAGCTTAATCAAAATCCTGTCCACAATCATATCTTCTGCATTGTAATCACCTGCACCACGCTGACTTCCCACACTTACATCAACCACATCTGTTGTAGATAATGTAGCTAGGAATGTATGACCTGCTACCTCTACACCACTTGATACAGTTATAGTGTGCAATCTAGTAGCTCCTGTAATAGTCATGGTAGGGAAACTACTATTTGTTATCCGTAGGTCATCTACGACTATCTTTTGGACACCCGCACCAGATACTTCGATAGCATTTGTAAGTCCTGCTTTACCAAGAGATACATTAGAGAACACCATGTCTGATATTCTTGCACCACCCGGTATGTTGACTTGTAGGGTTTGATTCCTGTCTGCTGAGATGTCACCTTGATTTGCATATCCAATAACAGGGTCACCTGTCCTGCTAGGTACAGTATAAATTGCTCCTGCTTGGGGCCAAGTTATATCTTCCTGTCCTTTTTGCATAAGCATTACTGTACTAACTGCAAACCCAACGATAACAGTACCGAAAGCACCGAATAACAATTTACCTCCACCTAGATATAAACCTCCGGGTAAAGGTACGCTTACTGAATTTAACCATGCAAATCCCGGCACTTTAATGCTAGGCATGGATATTTTAAATTTACGTTTCATTTTTCTTTCCTTTTTCAGCATCTACTAATAATCCTGTTATTACTCCTGCTGCTGCACTTACTGGGTTCGAGAAGATACTGAACGCTACGAGTATTATATCAAGGTGCGGAGCGACTGTGGTGGGGTTGCTTGTAGTTTTCCATACAATCAAAACTCCCAAAGTTACGAAAGCTAGGAACAATGGGCCAACTAACACAATCACTAGAAACTGCGCTCCAGATAAGGTGGTTTTAGTCTTTTGTTCAAGTTCAGCAATCTTGGCTCTCGCCTCAATCAACTGTTCCTGTAAGGTTGTATCAGTGGTCATTACTCACCTTCAAGTAGTTTCATACCCAGCGCTATGATACCACCAATGGTGGCTGTAGCAGTCTCGGTAGAATCTAGGAACAATCCTATTGTACCCATGACACCTAACACTATAATAGCTAGTAATATTTGTGGTCTAAACTTAGCCATAACTATATATAAAAATAGGAGTTGATTCTCCTACATATGCTCCTTGTACGTTGAACTGAAAATATTCTATTGCCTCATCTTCGGTCATTCCATCCCGAAGTTGAAGTATATTTATACACTTTTCTACATCGTATACTGCAACAGGACGATTGAATTGTAGTCCGTAACCTATAAGGGCGTCTTCAAATCCATCGGCTGTAAGTGTGCCTTCTTCTGGATAAGTATCTACTTCTATTGCCATCAGTATTTCTTTCGTTTATTAGTTACTTTCTGCCCGGTTTTTCTAGCGTGCTTTCTAGCAGCAGCACGACCTTTAGCAGTATAACTATAATGTTTTTTACCTACTTTTGGCATACTCTTTCTCCTTGACATAAACTTCTCGGCTAGATTTTTTAGGTCTACCATTTCCCCTTAATATCCCACACTTTCCCCCAAATTTAGCCCATTCAGCTACAGTTACCTTCCCGTCTTTCATCATTTCTGCGCCATAATCAAACGCAGCTTTTCTTTCTTCTGGTGTATCCATAGACTCATAAATACGCACCATCAGAGTAACCATGTTCTTTAGTTCATTTGGCAGAAACGGCTTTACCATTTTTAGTAGAGACATCTTGTTCTCCTTTCTTTTCTCCTGCACAATCGCAAGAGTTCTTGGCAGC
>VTLG01016652.1_pt1 | contig 21224 bp, 9 predicted proteins | sample 4694571 | NCBI WGS metagenome assembly VTLG01 (sample SAMN12604809, study PRJNA352737) | marine metagenome | biome: ENVO:00000447; feature: ENVO:00000209|ENVO:00000569|ENVO:01000036; material: ENVO:00002151; isolation source: viral sequences binned using virsorter ... | reverse complement strand
GGAGAGATACAATTAGGCGCTTAACTAATAGATAGGTTTTCCACAGTTTTATTCACTTAGATGGGTAATTCTGTGGAAAACTAATACAAATCGGTGGATAAATGATTTAAAAACGTTTATAAATGGTCAAATAAATAGGGGTGCCTTTTTTATACCTTGTTGAGAATGTTCTCAGGATAGTATCCATTAGTAGGATTATTAGGTGATTTAAAGTGTCATTTTCCTTGTGATCTAAGCGAGCGTAGTATAACACGAGCGAGCGAAATATACAAGACCTCGGTTATATTTTGTAATACCAAACCAGTTCAGTATAGTATAAACCTGAACCGTATAGTTCTGGTTCGTTTGTATTACATAGTGTGTCTAAATAAGAACACTACATTGACAACAACTCACAGTGATTCTATAATGTTTGTATTACCACCACCGGAGAAATCCTATGCCAGTTTCTATCTACAACCGTACACAGCAAAGGTATAGAATTACCCTAGAATTAGACGTAGAAGATGACTTTAATCCCCGTGATATTAGCTGGGATAAAGTATTCGACCTCGGTGGTAATGAGTCAGTCGAAGCATACGTTGAAGAACTAGATCTTCCGGTGAGTTGGTAACACAAATGCACAGTTAATTATAGCACGTTTGTGTTAGTTTGTCAGTGCATCTGTTAGTGTATGTTATGGGGGGTCGTGTAAAGTGACAGTATAGTGTAGGAGGGCATACTTTCTACGCTTGTTAACACTAACCGTTTCTTTGTACAATGTCACAAACGTTCGCAATCTTTCTCCTTGAAAATGCAAACAATGGCAATGAAATCCTTGCCGTTCTTGATGATATCGTGGAGGTAAAAGATACAGTCCTATAAGTAACACTTAGTTAACACAAATAAGGGCAGGGTGGTTGACACTCTGCCTTTTATATGTTATGATGTATTTGTGTTACTTTGATATTCGTAATTACCAGTCTTCGTTATATGCGTATTCGGCAGTGTTTTGGCGTTATGTGATGCTCGGCGTCGTCGCGTTGCCCGGTTATAAAAAAAGGGTCCTTCCTAACCTACAGAGGTGACAGATCGAGATGTATATATAAAAATCGCGAAAAAAAATTTTACCCCTATTACTTTTTTCTAAATAAAAAAAATCCCCAATATGATATGGATGATACAACCTATCACATATATGCAAAGAATAAGGTTTTATATCACAATCTAGAAGAAGAAGAGTTTGAAGAAAAATGGGAGATGCTCAATGCAATGGTAGGGTTGTTAAAGACTGAGTATGCTGCCGAAGATTTATCGTTTATTAAATTAGCGCCCAAGGTAGGATATGGAGGTCCCGGTAGGGTTCTCTGGACAGAACCGTCGGGCGATGATTCTTATTGACACACTACATATATCAGTGTATAATTGAATTGAAGGTTTTAAACAATTATGGCAAAAGGATTTACAGTTAAAGCCAATACCCCAAAGAAGAAAGAACCTGCATGGGATATTGATGCTATTAAAGCAAGAATGAAAGGGAAGACAATTGTGTTTTGTCTTCCTGGACGCGGATGTTCTTACATATTTCTGAAGAACTTTGTGCAGTTATGCTTTGACATGGTTCAGAATGGTATGTCTATTCAGATATCCCAGGACTATTCTTCTATGGTTAACTTTGCAAGATGTAAGTGTTTAGGAGCGAATGTTCTTCGTGGTCCTAAGCAGATTCCATGGGACGGTAAGTTGGAATATGATTTTCAACTTTGGATTGACTCGGATATTGTCTTTAGTTCAGAGAAGTTCTGGCAACTCTGCGATCTTGCATGTCCTGCAGAAGGTGAAGCAAGGGGCGTCGTTGGTGGATGGTATGCCACTGAAGATGGCAGCACAACCTCAGTAGCACACTGGTTAGAGGAAGAGGATTTCCGCAAGAACGGTGGTGTTATGAATCACGAGACCGTTGAATCTATTAGTAAGCGTCAGAAGCCTTTCACAGTAGACTATACTGGTTTTGGATGGGTAATGATTAAGAAGGGCGTCTTTGAGACTCTTGAATATCCTTGGTTTGCTCCTAAGATGCAACAATTCGAGTCTGGTAATGTACAAGATATGTGTGGCGAGGATGTCTCGTTCTGTCTTGATGCTAAGGAAGAGGGATTTGAGATCTGGTGTGATCCTCGTATTCGTGTAGGGCACGAAAAAACTCGTATTATATAATGATTCTTATGCAAATTGCGTCGTATCTCGGACTCATAGTTGTTTTATCGATTTGTGGGTTCGCTATTTACCTTAAATCCTTTAATCCACACTAAATTAACATTATGGCAGTTAAGACTAAACAGGGGCAATGGGGTTCACTAGATTATGTTGAGACCACCCCGAAGAAAACTCGTCAGGGAACGGGTAAACATACCAAATATGCCGCGACCTCTCGTAACAAAAAAGCGAAAAAGTATCGCGGTCAGGGAAAATAAATAAAAGGGACTCGAAAGAGTCCTTTTTTAGTGGCACGAGGTAAAAATGACTCCAGAACATGATTTTTTAGACAATCTAGCAAATGATCAACATCAAAAAATGCTTAGAGAAATTGCAAATGATAATATAACACCCAAAAAACGTGATACTTTAGTCCAAAATGACGTATATGAGCGTAAAGATGACGATTTTGAGGACGATGGACTTGATTATGACACTGATGTCATACCCTTGGCAGAATTTTAGTTAAAATGCCTTAATAAATAACTTATAATCTTAGTATTTTTGTATTCTCATGCCTGTAGAACGGGTAAGTCAAGGTTTTAAAGACATTAGCTCTTCATTTAAGGTCAATCCATTGAATGAAGACCTTATTGCTGTCAAAAATGAGACGGCGATTGCACGTTCTATACGTAATTTGATCATGACTCAACCGGGAGAACGATTTTTTAACCCAATTTTAGGTTCTGAAGTCACCGGACTCCTTTTTGAGAACATGGATAACCTTACAGCATCTGAAATTGGTGACCAAATTAGGTTAACTGTTGAAAACTTTGAACCAAGGGTAATATTAACCGATGTTGAAGTGACTCCTGACTATGATAAGGGCGAATTTAACGTAGAATTAAATTATGATATTGTTGGAATTGATGTATTACCTCAACAATTAGAATTTGCATTACAACCGACACGATAAATGGCATTAGTAAATTTCGCAGATCTAGATTTCGATCAAATAAAGACATCTATTAAGGATTATTTGAGGTCGAACTCCAATTTTACAGATTATGACTTTGAAGGGTCTAACCTTTCAACAATTATTGACGTTTTAGCATATAATACTTACATTACTTCATACAATACCAATATGGTAACGAATGAGGTATTCATTGATAGTGCAACAATAAGAGAAAATGTCGTTTCTCTGGCACGAAACGTTGGATATGTACCTAGATCACGAAAAGCAGCTAGAGCAAAGATATCTTTCTTTGTTGATACTAGTGATTATACTAATGCACCCTCTTCACTTATATTGAAAGCAGGTGTTGTTGCTACAACCGATCCTTTTGGTTCTCAAAGTTATTCATTCTCAATACCTGATGATATTACAGTCCCTGTAGTTAATAATATTGCAGAATTTAATGATATTGTTGTTTATGAAGGTGCAAGAGTAAGTCAAAACTTTACAGTTGATTCATTTACTCCTAATCAAAGGTATATTCTTGATAATGGAGGAATTGACACAAGTTTAATCAATGTAACTGTTAGATCTAATAGTGGAGCTAACGATGAAGTTAATTATTACCTCTCTGATAGTCTATTTGACTTAAATAGTCAATCTAAAGTCTTTTTTATTCAAGAAGTTGAGAATGAAGAGTATGAATTGATATTTGGCGACGGTATTTTTGGTAAAAAACTCCGTGCTCCAGAATATGTTACTGCAACATATACTGTTTGTAATGGTTCTGATGCAAATAACATTTCTTCCTTCCTTTTTAGTGGAATTTTACAAGATGACTCCGATAGATCGGTAGAAACCGGTGTTTCTTTGATTACTGTAACAGAATCTTCACATTCTGGAGCAAGTATTGAAACTATAGAGTCTATTAAGAAATATGGGACTCGAATTTATGCTTCTAGGAATAGAGCAGTGACAGCAGGAGATTATGAAGCACTAATTCCTTCAATTTATCCAGAAACAGAGTCTGTTTCTGCTTATGGAGGCGAATCACTCACTCCACCTCAATTTGGAAAGGTCTTTGTTAGTATTAAACCTTATAATGACCGATATCTCTCTAATTTGATCAAAGATAACATTAAGAGGGATTTACAAAAATATAGTGTTGCTGGAATTGTTCCAGAAATAGTGGATTTGAAGTATTTGTATATTGAGATCAATTCAAATGTTTATTATAACCCAAATTTAGCACCTTCTGCCAATAGTGTAAAAACTACGGTATTTTCTAATGTTAATACCTATGCAGATTCTACAGAATTGAATAAATTTGGTGCAAGATTCAAATATAGTCAATTTTTGAATATAATTGACGAAAGTCATCCATCTATTACTTCTAATATCACAACTGTGGTCATGAGAAGAGATTTGAGAGCAGTTGTGAATGCTTTTGCTGATTATGAAATATGTTTTGGTAACAAATTCCATATTTCTGATAATGCTGGTTATAATATCAAATCTTCCGGATTTGTTGCAAGTGGAATTACCGGCACAGTTTATTTGACAGATATTCCTACCGGTGATGGTAAAATGGGTGTTATAAATCTCTTTAGATTGCTTTCTCCCACACAACCACAAGTTGTCAGAAGAAATGTAGGAACAATTGATTATGTTAAGGGCGAAATTCTATTAAATCCCATAAATATCATATCAACTGACATTAATAAAGGAACTCCATTGATTGAAATAGAAGCAGTTCCTGACTCTAATGATGTTATCGGATTACAGGATCTTTATTTGCAACTAGATACTAGTAATGTAACGATTAATATGTGGCCTGATGAAATTGCTTCCGGAGCAGAAGTATCAGGATCAAATCATAAAGTATCATCAAGCTATTCAAACGGAGTCTTTGTAAGATAAGATATGTCAGAAACTAGAGTTAAAATTCAGTCTATTGTTGAGAATCAGCTTCCCGAATTTGTTGCAGAAGAAAATCCCCTTTTAGTAGATTTTCTGAAGCAATATTATATTTCTCAAGAATATCCTAGTGGCACATCTGATCTTATTCAGAATATTGACACATATATTAAACTTGATGAAATTTATAAATCAGTCAATACATGTTTGCTATCAGCAGATGTATCTTACACTGATACAACAATTAATGTAAGCACATCTACTGGTAAAGATGGAACTATCCTTACTGGAACACGGGGTTTTCCTGACCGATATGGTATTATTAAAATTGATGATGAGATAATTACATATACTGGAAAAACAGATAGGTCTTTTACTGGATGTATAAGAGGATTTAGTGGTGTAACAGGATATTCAAAACTAAATGATCCAGAAGAACTTGTTTTTTCTACTTCAAATATTGCAAAACATACCTATGAGTCTTATGAAGGTGCCCCTACAGGACCTACTGTTTATAATTTAAGTGGATTATTTTTACAAGAATTTCTAAAAAAATTAAAACAACAATTTATTCCTGGATTTGCCGATAGAACTCTAACTTCTAGTCTTAATCAAAATCTTTTTATTAAACAATCAAAGGATTTTTATGCATCAAAAGGAACAGATCGCTCATTTGAAATTCTTTTTGGGTCTTTATATGGAGAACCTGTAGAGGTTATTAAACCTAGAGATTATTTGTTTAGACCTTCAGATGCTGGTTGGAGAAGAACAAAAGATTTAGTAGTTGAAAGGATTAGTGGAAATCCATTAGATCTGTTGAATAATACTTTGTATCAAGATCCAAATGAAGAATATGGTATTACAGAGGCATATGCATCTATTACTGATGTTGAAAAGATTTCTATTGGTGCCACTGAATACTATAAATTAAGTTTTGATGCAGATTATAATAAAGATTTAGTTTTAGATGGAACGGTTTATGGAAATTTCTCAGTTCATCCAAAAAGTTTATTAATATCTCCTGTTTCCGCTGGAGCTACATTTCTTGATGTAGATTCCACAGTTGGATTTGCACAATCTGGTAATTTAACCTTTACCTATGATAATGGAGTTACTGGGGTAGCTTCTTATTCTTCCAAATCCATTACTCAATTTTTTGGAATAGCAAGCACTACAATAGTATCTGGACTTGGCACAGCAGCAGAAATTAGATTGGATGCTAATGCTTATGGATATTCAGGATTAACTACAGACTCTCCTATTAAAGTTAGAGTAGGATCGGTTCTTGATGAGGTAGTATTGCCATCACAGACTTATCAATTTGTTGAGAATGATACTGCAAGAATTAAAACTTTAGGAATATCTTCATCTACTGTTAGAAGAGAAAATTGGATTGATAATATTGCTAATAGTTACAAGATTAGTTCCTTTAGTTTAACCAATCTTTCAAATTATACGTATGAAGTAGTAACTTATGATAGTCATAATTTTAGGGTTGGAGATCAAGCACAAGTAACAAAAGTTAGTGATGATCCAATTAGAACAGACTGTGAAGTTATCGCCGTAAATTCTGCGACTAGATTTTCTATTAGAGGTCAAGGACAATTATTAGATAACTCTACCTATTCTATTCAAAGAAAACTTCGGAAAGTAGACTCATCAATATATGCTCCTTTGAACAAGGTCAATGCCAATGTTCAGAATACTTATACTGATTACAATAATAATGTTGTAGTTGCTTCACCTTCTCTACCTTTTTACTATGATCAATTTATTAATCCTTATGATAGAAAGGTTACTCTTTCAGGTAGCTATAGTGGAACAGTATTAAATGTAATTGCCAATGATCCCAATGCACCGGATGACCATGGTTTCTATACTGGTGATAGGATTTATTATCAACCTTATGTTGTTTCATCATCTTTTGTTGATAGTGATGGATTTGTAGCAATTTCTACATCAATCAGTAAATTCCCTGAATTAGAAGAGGGTTTATATTTTGTTAAGAGAGTTAGTTCTACTGACTTAAGTTTAGCAAAGAGTCCTTCAAATCTTTATAGTGGAGATTATATATCTGTATCAGGAATCGTTACGTCTAATGTTATTCAGGATTATGATTTTGCTAGAAAAGAGATATTGGGGCAAAATATATTAAAGGAAATAAAAGATCCTGTTAATAAGAGTGGTAACTATACAACAGAACCTGGAAACACTGGTATTTTTGTTAATGGTGTCGAACTTCTAAATTATAAGTCTTCTCAGACTTTATTTTATGGTAGCATTCAGGATATTGTAGTCGAATCTTCTGGATCCAGTTATGATGTAATAAATCCTCCCAGTCTTGATATTACTGATGGTGTAGGTACAGGTGCAACTGGTGTTTGTGCTGTAAATGGTTCTCTCCAAAGAGTAGAAATTATTAGTTCTGGGTTTGATTATGTAGATAAACCATTTATCACTATTAGTGGTGGAAATGGTAAAAATGCGGCTGCAGAAATTAATATGAGATCTGTGGAGCATATTGTTCCATTTGATGCTACTAATAAAGGTTCTGATGGTAATGTATTCATTCAAGTGGGAAGTGCTAGTACTAACTTAATTGGATTCTCTACTTATCATAAATTTAGAGATTATGAGAGAGTTGTTTATGATACTGATAAGCAAACTCCTTTAACAGGACTTACAACTGATGCAGTATATCGTACAGCAGTTGTTGATGCTCAAACTATTCGACTTCATAATACAGAAGCAGATGCTATTGCTGGAATAAACACTGTTTATATTACTGGATATGGTGTTGGAAATCAGCAAATTAAAGCAGTAGAAAGGAAAGATATAGTTTCAAATATTATAGTTTCAAATAGTGGTGAGGGATATCAAAATAAAAAAAGAACCGCTGCTACTAGTGGCATTAGTACTTCCCTTAATATTATTAATATTGATGCTCATGGTTATGAAACCGGAGAAACCCTTACTTATGCAACAACAGGAACAGTAATTGAAGGACTTAATACATCATCTCAATATTTGGTTAAGAAAATAACCAATAATTCATTTAAACTGGCTGCTGTTGGACTAGGAACCACATCTAAAAATGAATATTTGAATAGCGACCAGTACATGGATCTTAAATCTATAGGTACTGGAGTTCACTCTTTCAATTATCCTGTTATTTCTGTTGAGATAACTGGTAATATTGGAGTATCTACTTTAGCAAATCAAGATTTCTTTGCAGAAATACAACCAATTTTTAGAGGAAGTATTGATTCTGTTCATTTAACTGATGAGGGAAGTGGATATGGATCGGATTCTATTCTTAATTGGGATCGTCAACCAGAATTTGAGCTTAGAAGTGGTAAAAATGCTGAAGTTATGGTTATTGTTAATGATGGAAGCATTCAAGAAGTATTAGTTACAAGAGGTGGATCTGGATATAATACTCCTCCAGATATTGTAATTAATGGGACAGGAAATTTTGCTAAACTTACACCAGTAGTTGAGTCTGGTGTTCTTAAGAGAATCGTAGTAATAAATGGTGGAATAGGATATGATAATACTACTACTCTGACTATAAAAGCTTCTGGAAAAGATTGTCGATTAAAGGGCGATCTTCAAAAATGGACTGTTAATTTATTCCAAAAATATCTATCTACTATAACACCTGATGATGGAATTATTGAGGAATCTTCCAGATCTAATTTGGGATTAGAATATTCTCATATGTATGCTCCTAGAAAACTTAGAGAGGGAGTATATGTACGAAATCAGGGTGGAGAAATACAGTATGGAGTTGGAGATCTTAGAAAGTCTCAAAATAAAGAACAACCTTCTTCTTTCCACTCCCCTATTCTTGGATGGGCATATGATGGAAATCCAATCTATGGTCCATATGGATATACTACTGCTGAAGGTGGAACTGCTAGACCGATGGAATCTGGTTATGAGGAAGTTTCTAAATCAGGTAGACCTTCTCTTTCACTCTTCCCCCAAGGATTCTTCAATGAGGATTATGATTTTAAAGGAACAGGAGATCTTGATGAACATAATGGTAGGTTCTCAGTAACTCCAGAATATCCAAATGGTGTATATGCATACTTTACGACCATCAAGACATCAGCTACAGAAACTGATGGAGCATTTAAAGGATATTATATACCAGAGTTTCCATACGCTATTGGAACAAGTTTTTATTCTGAACCAAATCCATTTAACTTTAGTAATGAGCTTAATCAAGAAGAGTATGATTTAAATAATTCTGGATGGTTTAGAAATACTTTAAATTATAAGTTCAAATCTTCTAACAGTTCATATGATTTTGTCTTCGATCCTGATGCTGTTAGGAATCAAACAGTAAACCTGGATTACACTTCTACCGGTGTTGTTAATTCAATTGGAATTTTGACTGGTGGTAGTAATTATAATATTAATGATAGAGTTCTATTTGATAATGCTCTTACTGGTGGAACTAATGCTGCGGCAAAAGTTTCTAATATTTACGGTAAACCAGTTGCTTCATTAAGTGTTGCTACAACTTCATTCTCTAATGTAGAATTTGCTACTTTGGATGGGGTTGGGGAAATTGTTGGATTTACTACTGCTCCTCATGGATTAAATGATAATGAATTATTGACTATTTCTGGTCTTAGTACTTACTATGCTAATATTGAGGGATCATATAATTTAGGTATCAGAACTGATAATTTTATAACCACTTTGGGAGTAGGAACTACAGGAGTAACTGGATTAACAACTTTCTTCTATACAACTGGATTCCTAGATTTTCCTTTTATTAGAGAAAATGATATCTTATCTGTAGGTCTTGGAACGACTGCTGAACAGGTTAAAGTTCTTAATATAGATCAAGTTGGAAGAAGGTTTAGAGTTAGAAGACATTATGATGGAACTGTTGGTGCTGCATTTAGTGCAGGTACTATTCTATACGAAGAACCACGTAAATTTACTGTTAATACTGGATTTAAAACAGATTATAGTTATAATACAAATAAAGAGATTTATTTCAATCCTAACGAATCAGTTGGTATTGGAACATCCGCTATTGCAGGAATTGGATCAACTGTAGTTTTCTCTATGCCTGGAATGGGTGCAACTCAAGCATTTGTTCCTTATAGTCAAATTTATATTCCAGACCATGGATTAAAAACTGGAGAAAAGGTTACTTATTCAAATCATGGTGGAACAGGAATTCAATGCTGGCATCCTATAACAGGTATTACATCTGGAACTACTTTTGAACTACCAGAAGGTCAAGATCTGTATATTGCTAATTTTGCAAAAGATTTTATTGGAATTTCGACTGTTAAAGTAGGTTTAGGAACTACCGGCACTTTTGTTGGAGTTGGTTCAACTACTACACAACGGTTACCATACTTTAAGAATTTTGGTATAGGACAATATCATAGTTTTACTACTAAGAGATCTAATGTTATAAGCGGTGAAATAGGGCAAAATATTGTTACAGTTTCTACTGCATCTACTCATGGATTAGCATTGGGTAATGAAGTTCAGTTTACTGCGCTTCCAAGAAATACAGAAACTATAACGGTCAAATATGACAATGATAATAGGAGAGGAGTATTTAAGCCATTAACATGGGTTGCTGGTGATGTTAATACTGCAAACGATACTATTTCATTAACAGACCATGGGTTAAGTACAGGTGATAAAGTCATTTATACTGCTGATTCACCTTCTGGTGGTTTAGTAAATGAAGGAATGTATTATGTCCTTTATTATACTAAAGATAAGATAAGATTGTGTTCTAGTCGATATGATCTTACACTGGTTATTCCAAATTATATTGATATCACCAGTGCTACTGCAGGAACTATATCACTTGTTAATCCTCAGTTAAATGTTTATAAGAATAAAATTATTAAATTTGATGTATCTGATTCTTCTTTATCATCACAAGTTGGATTAACATCCTATAGTGCTTTTGCTCTTAATTTCTATAAAGATCCAGAATATAGGTATGAGTTTGAATCTACTGCTACTTCTATAAACTTTGAAGTTGTTAGAACCGGTAAAGTTGGATTAGAATCAGACGCAAATGTTTCTATATTCTTAAATGATGAAGTTCCTGAGAATTTATATTATAAATTGGATGTTGTTAATGAAGATTTCGTTGCTGAAGTTAAAAAACAGATTGTAGTTGATACTGATGTATTTAATAATAATCAAATTAATTTAATTGATAGTAAGTACTCAGGACCTCAGAGAATAGTTGGTTTAGGTACAACTACATTTAAATATAATCTTACAACATATCCAGAAGCAAGTTCTTATAATTCTGCAACTGCTAATCTTTATTATACTACCAAATCTTTGACTGCTTATGGTGCTATTAAGGATATTGAGGTTCTTAATGGTGGAAGAAAATATGAAGTAGCTCCAGGAATTACTACTATCTCTTCTGCTTACGGAAAAGATGCCATATTGGAGATTGGAAGTAATACAATTGGAAAAATTGAAAAGGATACTATTGAAAATATTGGATTTGATTATCCTAGTGATTTTACTTTAAATCCTTCTTTAAATCTTCCTGAGATTCTTAAAATCGAACCTCTTACTTCATTCTCAAGAATTGGTATTTCTTCAGGTGGTAAGAATTATCTAACAGATCCTAGTTTGGTTGTCCTTGATGGATTTACTGGAAAGGTTGTTGATGATGTTCAATTAGAATATCAAGTAGGAGCTACTCAAGTTAGAATAATTCAGAACACTTATGGAATGTATAATGTTCTTCCTACCATTATTCCGATTCATAATTCTAATGGTGTTGGAATTAATACTATAACTTACAATAGTTCAACTAAGAAAGTTACTGTAGGATTTAATACTGGATTTAGTGATCTTTTCCCATTTGCAGTGGGTGATAATATAATGATTGAGAATACCAGTGTAGGTGTTGGATCTACTGGAAAGGGATATAATTCATCTGCTTATAACTATAAACTATTCCCTGTTACTGAAGTTAATACTGCTTTAGGTGGAAATACAGGATCCCTTGTTTATGATATGACTTCAGTATTAGAGTCTGGAGAATATCCTGGATATTATGATTCTACTAATTCTTATGGTAGAGCAATTCCTCAGAAAGATTTCCCTATCTTTGATATAGGACTCCAAGTAAATGATTTTATGGAGGGAGAAACAGTAGTAAGTGGTGAGTCTGAAGGAACTGTAGAGAGTTGGAATAATAAAATTGAAACTCTTAAAGTTTCTACAAATAGTGATCTTATAATAGGAAATATTATAACAGGAGAAACTTCAAATACAAAGGGTATTATTAAGGAGAAAACTGAGTTTGATTCTTATATTAAATTAGGACCTTATTCTCAAGTTAATAAGGGATGGATATATGATACTGGTATTTTGAATAATAATATTCAAAGACTTCCAGATAATAATTATTATCAATATTTCTCTTATGCTTTAAAATCTAAAATTCCTTATGAAACTTGGAATGAGCCTGTAAATTCATTGAACCATACTTCAGGATTCTTAAAATTCTCTGATTTAGTTATTGAAACACAAGATGATAATGCTGGCGGCGTCTTTGCTGGGGATAGTGTTACTGATGTTACTGTTGATATGATAGGTGAAGGTCATTTACATTGTGTTAATACTTTTGATTTAGCATCTGAACAAGTAATCAAGATTGGAACTACACTAGTTTCTAATGAGATTGTTTTTGAAAATAGAGTATTGAGTGATTATTCTGAAGCAGTTGGAAATAGAGTTCTTACTATAGATGATTTTAGTGGAGAATTCAATCACAAACCAAGAGCAACACGATACGCTGTTGTTAATAATAATAGATTATCGGCAGCTCAAACTAGAAAGTTCTTTACCTATGTAAGGGATAAGAGATATACTCAAGAAAGACAAGTTCTTGTCGTATCATTACTACATGATGGGACAAATGGATATCTTAACCAATATGGTAGAGTTGAGACTCATCCAGATCTTGGTTCTTTCGATTGGAAGATAAGTGGTGATGAGGGACAACTTCTATTCTATCCAATTAAGTATGCAAAAAATAATTATGATATTACTTACATATCACATGATTTAAAGAGTACTACGACAGGAATAGGTAGTACTTCTCTTGGAAGTATTGTACATATTAATTCTCACCATGCTGCTATTCCTAGTGGAACTAGCACTGCAACCACTGTAGTAGGAATTGCGTCTACTTATCGTTCTGCTAAGATTATTGTTGAAATAGGAGCAGATGATGGTTCTTATTATGAGTTTGACGAACTTAATTTAATTCATGATGGATCAACAGTTGATTTAGTGGAATATGGTCAACTATCAGATAATAACTTAAGTTCCTTTGGAGTTGGTGGATTAGGAACTTATTATTCTTATCTAGATGGTTCTAGAATAAAATTAGACTTTACCCCTGATTCAGCGGTTGGTGTAGCACATAGTGTTAGTTCTCTTAGTGTTTCTATTGCAAGTAGTACTTCTACTGCAACAGGAGTAGGAACTGCTACAGAATTGAAAACAGGATTATTGGATTCTTGGTACACTTCTATTGCTGCTTCAGGAACTCCTGGTATAAACACTATTGCAGAATATCATGCAGATTCTCATGCTGCATATTATGTTGTTCAATTAGAAGATACAACTAATAAGAGATATGAGATGTGTGAAGTTATAGCATGTGATGATGGAGATTATAATGCTTTAACTGAATATGGTAATGTTCAGTTACATACAACAGGTTTAGGAACTATTGGTGCCAATATTGATGGTTCTGATAGAAAGCATTTAACTTTCATTCCTAATCATAATATTAAGGTTCAAGTACGAGTCTTCCAGAATGTTTTAAGTCTGGTTAAGGATAGTATTGATACAACTGCCATTGATATGGAAAGTGGAGTGATTAGGTCTACTTTCGCAGAATATAGAGGAACCGAAACTGATATTAAGAGACAGTTTGGTTTACTTCATAATGAAAGACCTATTTTCCAAAGATATGTTGATGCAAGTGATAGTACTTTGGTTAGTGTTTCTGCGGATACAATTACTATTCCAGATCATTACTTTGTGACTGGTGAAGAACTTACTTACTCATGGGCAGGTATAGGATCTACTCAAGCAATTAGTATTGCTTCTACTAGTGGTCCTGGTTTTGGAGCCACTACTAAAGTACCACCAACTGTATATGCAGTTAAGGTTAATGCTAGTACAATTAAATTAGCAGCAAGTCCTGAAAAAGCACTTTTACAAAATCCTGTAGTATTTGATATTACAGCTGTTGGTATTGGAACATCTCACTCCTTTACTTCAACTAATCAAAATGCTAAGGGTCTTGTTGCTATTGATAACTTCTTCCAATCTCCTATCGTTGGTGGAGCTGTCACAACTACTCTTGCAAAAGATGTAGAACTATTAGATGAGAGGATTACCTTTAGTGGAATAACTTCATTCTTTAGTGGTAATCTGGTCCAAATTAATAATGAGATTATGAAGATCAACACAGTTGGTCTTGGTAGCACTAATATTATTCTTGTTGATAGACCTTGGATGGGAACAGGTCTTGCTACTCATAGTTCTGGAACTATGGTTCAAACTATTGAGGGTAATTATAATATTCGTGAAAATGAAATTCATTTTGTTGAAGCACCTTATGGACCAGATCCTATAAGTTCTACAACTAATGCTCCAGATGATAGGGATTGGGTAGGTATCTCCACACATTCCACTTTCCAAGGTAGAACCTTTATGAGAAGTGGAAAGACTGGTACTATTGCAGAGACATATACTAATAATATTATTTTTGATGATATTTCTAATGAATTTACTGGAATTGCTAAGACCTTTACTCTGAAGAAAGATGGTGGAACTAATGCCACTGGATTCTCTACAAGTAATGGCGTAGTTCTTATTAATGGTATTTTCCAAGGTCCTCAAGGAGTTCAGTCTGAGGTTGAAGATTATACTATGGATGAGAGTGCTGGCATCTCTAGCATCTTCTTTACAGGAACTGCATCTTCAGTCACTTATGATGTTAATAATGCAAATGTTCCTACTGGAGGTGTTATTGTTTCGGTAGGTTCTACTGAAGGATTTGGATTACAACCTTTAGTTGCTGCCGGTGGTACAGCGGTTGTTTCTACTGCAGGAACTATTCAATCTGTTGGAATGGGAACTAGCGGATCTGGGTATAGACTTGACCTTCAACCACTCGTTAACGTAGCAATTCAGACTTCTAGTTTGTATGCCGCAAACTACACTGGAATCGGCACAGCGCAGATTGTAAACGGTGGCATCACAGGAATAGCAATTACTAATCCACACGTCTTCTATGCCCCTGTAGACGTCTCTAACGTGGGTTATAGTTCTCTAACAGGACTAACGACGATTACTACCCATAAAGCCCATGGGTTGCAGAGAGGAGAAAATATTAATATTTCTGGAATAGCATTTACTTGTGATTATGCAGGACCTATTGCTATCTCTACCGCAGCATATACCAGCTCTAGTGGTATCATGACTGTCACTACAGCTGGTGCTCATGGGTTCAATGCTAGCGGTAAATCTAGTGTTGTTATCTTTACTGGGTTAGGAATGACCTGTGCGATTGATTCTGGTGTATCAACGCATTATTATCCTAGAGGTAATGATCCAGCATATAATAATGCAGTATCGGTTGCTTCTACATCTACTACTCAAATTACTGTTAATGTAGGTGTTGCAGGTCCTGGAGATCAATATGCACATACCTTTAAGAGAGCATCTGCAAGTGCAATACGTTCTGGTGGTGATTATCTACATCAGTTTGTTAGTGGTGTAACAAGTTGTGTTGTTAGTGGTGGTAATTATCTGCATACATTTGATAGTGTTGGTGTTACAAGTATTACTGTAACTGGCATTGGATCTATTACTCCAACAGCTGCTACCTACAATCCTCTAACTGGAGATATGGTGTTAACAGTTGGATCTGGTCATACTTATACCACTAGCAATACTGTTGGATTTGGTACAAGTTCAATCGTCTTTACATGTGCTTTAGACGATGATTCTACTACACACTCTTATCCTCGCGCTACGGACCCTGTAGTGGGCGTTAACACTGCTATTACTGCAACTACCGATGAAACGATTACAGTCAATGTAGGCGCTTCTAGGAGTGTCTTCTTCGACGTTTATGATGCTCAATATACTGGTTCAACTGGTATTATGACTTTGAATATTGGAAGTCATGGTTTAACTACCGGAACAAGTATTAGATTGATGAATAATGGATTATCATTCAGATGTGCTTTGGATGATTATAGGACCATTCATACTTATCCAAGATCAACAGATACTTACTATGATACTGCAATTTCTATTGCTGCTACTGCTGCCAATACAATTTCGTTGAATGTTGGAATATCTAGTCTGAAGTATGATGATGTTTCTGCTGCTACATATGACGCATCAACTGGTGATCTAGTTTTAACTGTTGGTGCAGGACATAGTATAAGTGAAGGAACAAGTATTGGAATCGCTACAGAATCTCTTACCTTTACATGTGCTAGAGATGCTCATGCTACAGAGCATAGTTATCCTAGAAAAGGAGATCCTACGTATGCAGGTGTTCCTATTGATAGTGTTGGAACTACGACTACCTTTACAGTAAATGTTGGAACTTCTACTGTTCCCACTTTCTATCAAGGTGGAGGAAAGGTTCAGGCAGCAATTATTGCTCCTAGAGCAATAAGTGGGATTGGTACTACACTAGGAAATGCTGATACTCAAGATCCTGCTTATCCTGGAACTCCTATTGTTTCAGTTATCAATAATAAAACATTTACAGTTAATACAGGTGTATCAACTAGAACTCATTTCTATGCAAGAGGTGGAAAAATTGAGAAGAATTTGAAAGTTAAATTTGATGATCCACTTTCTTATTCAAATATTCCTTTAATTTATAGTTCTGAATCTACGCAAGGAATTGGAACTTATGCAACAATTGATATTGTAGTAGGTCAAGGATCCAGTGTAATTGATTTTGAAATTAAACAGACTGGATATGGATTTGGACAGGGAGAAATATTAACTGTTCATCATGGTGGAAGTGCAGGTATTCCTACCGATCCTTCATTAACATATAAGGAGTTCCAAGTTACCATTGATGAGACATTTAATGATGCATTTGCTGGATGGACTCTTGGTGATCTTCAAGTTCTAGATGATTGGGATGATTTGTGTGATGGTGCTAATAAGACTTTCCCAATTAAGTATGATGGAGAGTATCTCACAATTAGAGCTGCTAAGGGATCTAATATTGATGTTAAAGCAACACTTCTTATCTTTGTTAATGATGTTCTACAGAAGCCAGGAGAAGCATATGATTTCAGTGGAGGAAGTCAGGTTAAATTTAGTGAAGCATTAAAATCTGGAGATAGTACAAAGGTTCTTTTCTATAAGGGAACAGGTGAGATTGATGTTCTTTTCAAAGATACTCTTGAAACTGTAAAAGTTGGTGATGAACTTACTTTATATAATGAACCTCGCGCTCCATTTGACCAGGGATATGGATTACATCAGGATGTAAGAGTAGTTACTGGAATTAATACAACAGATTCTGTAGAGACTAATCCTTATGCAGGACCAGGAATTACGACTGATGATACTTTATTACGTCCTATAAAGTGGTGTAAGCAAACTAAAGATAAGATTATTGATGGTATTCGGATTGGTAAAGATAGAACTCTTTATGAGCCACATATCTTACCGACTGCATATTTACTTCAGAATGTTGGAGTTGGATCAACTCAAGCTTGGGTTTCTAATGCTAAGCCTTTCTTTGATCCAATCAATGAAAATAATACTGATACCAAGACATATACTGTAGAAATTATTTCTCAAGATAGTAAAGTTTCTGCTTCAGCAACTGCAAATGTTTCTACAGCGGGAACAATTACATCTCTCAGTATTACTGATGGTGGATATGGATACACTTCTGCACCTACTGTAACTATTGCTTCTCCTGTTGGATTGGGTACAACTCCTGGTGATTGTCAAGCATATGCAACAGCAACTATAAGTAGTGGAGTTGTTAATGCTATAACTATAGGTTCTACCCCTGGATCTGGGTATACGTCTACTAATCCTCCAGTTGTTTTGATTGGAGATCCTACACCTGTCAGAGGAAAAGCAACTAGTGTAACTTACACGGGTGATTATGGAATTATTAGTGGAATTAAATCAACTTCCGTTGGTGTTGCAACCACTGGAATAGTATTTGACTTCTTTATTCCACCTGATTCAGAGCAAAGAGATTCTGATATTGTTGGAGTTACTACTGTTAGTGGTATTACAACAGGATCTTACTTTACTATTAGTAATTCTACTGTTGGAAATGGAGTTACCTCTCTTGATGCTGGTAGTGGAACGGTAGGTATAGGAACTACTTTCCTAGATAATGTATATCAAGTTGCTGCCGTTTCTATTGGTGTAACAGCGGCAGAATCTAAGACTGGTGCTGGATTAACAGCGGTGGCTCATGTTACGGTTAGCGTAGCAAATCTTGAAGGATTAACTGGTCTTGGATATAGTTCTTATTATGGAAACTTCTCTTGGGGTAGAGTTGCCTTTGGTTTAAGGTCTAATCCTAATGCATATAACGCATATACTAATGATGGTGTAACTGGAATTTCTACTGGAGGAATAGTTCGCAGACTATATCCTTTGAAGTGGAAGAACTATAGTTAATTACCCTTGCTAAATAAGTAAAAAAACTAGTGTCCAATGGCTGCAATTATAACTGATCAACTTCGTATATTAAACGCCAAGAATTTTGTGTCTGGAGTAGGTTCTACTGCTAACTCCTATTATTCTTTTATTGGATTGCCAAATCCCACTGATTATGATACAGATTGGGATACCACCCCACCTTCTCCTATTGATAATTTTAATCAGGAGAATAATTATTGGGATACGATGATTGCATTGAAGAAAATTAATGCTACTGATGTAAGACAAGTTGTTAGAAAAGAAACTTGGACATCTGGCATTACTTATGATATGTATCGTAATAATGTTAAAGCAACAAATGTTTCTAAACCATCTGATGCTGTAGATTTATATTCTGCAAATTATTATGTATTGAATAGTGATTATAGGGTTTATGAATGTCTTCAAAATGGAACTGACCCAGATAATCCAAGTGGAAGACCTTCTCTTGATGAACCTACTTTTACTGATTTAGAACCTAGAGCAGCAGGTACTAGTGGTGATGGGTATATTTGGAAATATCTTTATACTATTAGCCCAAGTGATATTGTTAAATTTGATTCAACTGATTATATGCCTGTCCCTAAGGCTTGGGCAACAAATACTACAGATGCTTCTGTTAGAAAGAATGCTGCTACTAGTGGTCAAATTAAGATTGTAACTATTACTAATAGAGGAGTTGGAGTAGGAACTGCTAATAAAGTTTATACAAGAATTCCTATTAAAGGTGATGGATCTGGTGGAGAAGCCACAGTAACTACTAATAATGATGCTAAAATAGAAAGTGTAACTATATCCAATGGAGGATCTGATTATACTTTTGGTACTTTAGATTTGGCTGCTAAAGGCATTGAAGGAACTACAGCTCCTGAATTTAATGTCATCATTCCTCCTCAAGGTGGTCATGGTTCAGACATTTATAGAGAATTAGGCGCTTATAATGTACTTCTTTATTCTAGAATTGAAAATGATACAGATAATCCCGATTTTGTTACTGGCAATCAGATTGCAAGAGTGGGAGTTATCGAAAGTCCTAAAGCATATAATTCTACTTCAAATCTAGAATCAGATAAAGTAAGTGCTGTATATGCATTAAAACTTGCTGGAGCAGGTTATAGTGGAGTTACTTATAATCCAGATGATCAAATTACTCAAACTATTGGTATTGGTTCCACCGCTTTTGGTCGAGTAATTGCTTATGATCAAAATACTGGTGTACTAAAATATTGGCAAGATAAGTTCCATTGTGGATTTACTACAGCAGGAATAGCTGTTACTAATCCAACTTATGGATTTACTCTACAAAGATTTACTGCAGACACTGGTAGTGGAGGTTCTTTTAATATTATTGGTGGAAGTGCAACATTAGCAATTCAAACTACTTTTGGTAGTGCTGCTAATCCTGGTATAAGCACTGTAATAAATAATAGGACCTATAACTTAGGTCAATCTTTTATTAAAGGTGTGGCTCAACCAGAGGTGAAAAAATATTCCGGAAACATTATCTACGTTGATAACAGACCGTCGATTACTAGATCAACCAACCAAAAAGAAGATATCAAAGTTATTTTGCAATTCTAAGGAATTATGTCTCAGGAAACCAATCTCAACGTAGCTCCCTATTTTGATGACTATCATGAACCGGAAATAGGCGGTAAAGCTAACGATTATTACAAGGTATTATTTAAGCCTGGTTATCCAGTTCAAGCAAGAGAGCTTACAACTTTGCAGTCTATGCTGCAAAATCAAGTTGAGCAGATGGGCAATCACTTCTTTAAAGAAGGTGCTAAGGTAATTCCTGGTAATTTAACTTATATTAAAAATTTCCATGGTGTACAGGTCGAAAGTGATTTTCTTGGAATTCCTGTATCTACGTATCTTGATAATTTAGTTGGAATAAAGATTAGAGGAGAAGTATCTGGCGTAGTTGCTATTATTAAGAAAGTAATTACTGCAACAGAGTCTGATAGGGGAAATATTACTCTTTATGTTGATTATTACGAATCAGGTACAAATAATTCTGGAAGAGATTTTAATAATGGTGAAAATTTAATTACAGATTCTAATATAGCATTTGGAAATACTTTCATTAGTGCTGGTGAGGGATTTGCAAGAACAATATCTACATTAGCTTGCAATACTGGATCTGCATTCGCTCTTGGAAGAGGAGTTTATTTTTTAAGAGGATATTTAGTTGATGTTGATGATGAAATTCTTATTCTTGATCAATATACCAATGAGCCAAGTTATAGAATTGGATTGAATGTTATTGAAGAGCTTATTAACGCAGATATGGATCCATATCTGAATGATAATGCAAATGGATTTAATAATTATGCTGCACCTGGTGCTGATAGACTAAAAATTACAGCTACATTAGCAAAACATCCTTTAGATACTTTTGATATTCCAA
>VTLG01006164.1_pt1 | contig 21230 bp, 18 predicted proteins | sample 4694571 | NCBI WGS metagenome assembly VTLG01 (sample SAMN12604809, study PRJNA352737) | marine metagenome | biome: ENVO:00000447; feature: ENVO:00000209|ENVO:00000569|ENVO:01000036; material: ENVO:00002151; isolation source: viral sequences binned using virsorter ... | reverse complement strand
GGCGTAGCAGTGTTTAACAGTGGTGTTGTTGCAATAGCAGGTACAGCCGTTGTGTTTGGAACAGGCAGTTCCTGGTCTTCTGTTGCAACACAATCAAACACACCTGTTCGACCACGTTTTGAAAAATATAACTTTGCAGGAACAGATCTACTTGTATGGGTAGACGGTGCTAATGTTCCTACAAAGTGGACAGGATCAGGCTCTGTTACGTTATTAAATGCTTCAGGCGCACCTGCTAACGCAACATCTGTTGCAGCGTTTCAAAACCATATGTTCTACGCAGGAGCATCAGCAGCAAAGCAGCAGATACAGTTTACAGTTCCTTTCGACGAAACAGACTATACTGGTTCTGGTTCTGGTAATTTAAAAGTTGATACAGAAGTTGTAGCCCTAAAGTCCTTTCGTGACTCCTTAATAGTCTTCGGAAAAGACAGAGTATACAAGATAACAGGAAGTTCCAGTTCAAACTTTGCTGTAGCACCTATATCTCGTAATATTGGCTGCAGTGACGGAAACAGTGTTCAGGAAATAGGTGGTGATCTTATCTTTCTGGCTCCTGACGGTTTACGAACAGTTGCAGGTACGGCACGTATCGGTGACGTAGAACTTGGCACAGTATCGAAACAGATTCAGGAGAGAATAGATGATATTGGATTTGATAATATTGCTTCTGTTGTTATAAGAAAAAAAAGCCAGTACAGGCTGTTCTATCCTTCAGATTCAGGAACGGAAGCAGGATCTTATGCAATTATGGGTGTTATTAAGTCAAATCCTCAAGGTCAGATTGGTTGGGAATACGCAGATTTAAAGGGTATAAAAGCAGCTTCCTGTGATTCTGACTTTGTTGGAACTGTAGAAAAAGTTGTACATGGCGGTTTTGACGGATACGTATACAGTCAAGAAACAGGAGATGATTTTGCAGGAACAAACATACGTGCAATTTATCGTTCTCCTGATCTTACAATGGGTGATGCAGGTATTCGTAAGAGTATGCAACGTATTAATCTCAACTTTGATTCAGAAGGTTCCGTAGATGCATCTTTGTTTGTTAAATATGATTTTGAAGATCCAAACATTCCCCAACCTGACTCATATCCGCTAACAACACAAAGTAATGCAGCAGTTTATGGTTCAGCAGTGTACGATACTTCAGTTTATGGCAATAGAGGAATGCCTATTGTGAGACAGAGTGTAGAGGGAAGCGGCTTTACAGTAGTTGTAAAGGTAGAAGATAACTCAGGCGAACCAGCAATAACACTAAAAGGATTTGAATTAGAATTTACTCCAGGAGCTAGAATGTAAGATGGCAGGATACTCAGCAAGGATAAACACATACACCACAGGCGATACAATTGAGGCTGCAGATACAAATGAAGAATTTGATGCTCTTGTAACAGCTTTTGGAACGAGTGGTCATGTACATGATGGAACAGCAGGTAACGGTGGAAAAATAGCAAAACTATTAGGAACTGCTCTTACGATTGGAGACGGTACGGCAGGAACAGATATTGCTGTTACCTTTGACGGTGAAAGCAATGACGGTGTTCTGACCTGGATGGAAGACGAAGATAGATTCCAGTACTCAGACGATGTTATGATCGTTGATAATGAAACATTAATCTTTGGTACAGATTCTGATTGGACAATAAAGTACGATGAAAGTGGAGATGATGATCTTGTACTAACAGGTTCGGATGTTGCTATTGAAAGCTCTACTTCAGCCAAACCTGTTCTCACTATAACCAACACTAATGCAGACGCAAACGGCGCAACTCTTAAATTTAATAAGAATGGAGCTAGTCCAGCAACAAGTGACGTTATAGGCAATATAGATTTCCTAAGTGAAGACGCAGGAAACGCAGCAACAACATACGGACGAATACAAGGTACGATTGTTGACGTAACTGCAGGTGGCGAACAAGGAGGAATAGACTTTTATGTTGCAGAACTTGACGGAACGCTTACGAAAGGTATGGCCCTTGCTGGAGCGGCCTCCGATGGTGATATTACTGTGGACATTAGTACTCACGATGGTTCTACTGGCGGTCTTAAACTAGGAGGTACTTTAGTTACTTCAACTGCTTCTGAATTAAATATTCTAGACGGAAAAAGTTTTGTTGACGAAGATGATATGTCTTCCAACAGTGCAACAGGTATTGCATCTCAACAATCAATTAAAGCATACGTAGACGCTACTTCGTCTATGGGTGCTGGCTTTGTTATGGAAGACGGTGATGGTACAGAAGTAACCATTACAGAAAGCAAAGAAATGAAGTTTGTTGAGGGTGGTGGAATAGATATTAATTGGACAGATGTAGATAATGGTACAGATGCTGATCCGTATGATCTAACTTTTGCGATTGATTCGACAGTAACTACCTTAACAGGTTCACAAACATTAACAAACAAAACTTTAACGTCGCCTGTGCTAAATACAGGTGTTTCTGGAACAGCGGTAAAAGACGAAGATAATATGTCTTCAGATTCCGCAACACATCTTGCAACGCAACAAAGTATTAAAGCGTATGTGGATACAAAGGCATCTACTGGAGATGCTACAGCCTTGGCAATTGCGTTGGGGTAGCCTGTAAGGAGATAAAAAATGGCAAATACCTTTAAAGTTTGTACCATTGCCGATGTAGCAGTTGATAGTGGTACATTTAGTACATTATACACAGTAGCAGGGTCTACAACAACCGTTGTCTTGGGACTCAACATAGCTAATAAGATAAATGCTGTACGAGATGTTACTGTTAAACTGTCTTCCGATACAAGTAACCGTACTGGAAATAACGATGCAGCTAACGAAGCTGTTACACTTCTCAACGAAGTAGAAATTCCAGCAGATACGTCTTTGGAAGTTTTTGCGGGACAGAAAATTGTTCTTGAAACAACGGATGTTTTAACAATAGGAGCTAGTGCAGGAAGTTCGATAGACGCAACTCTTTCAGTAATGGAGATTACATAATGCCTTTTATCGGTACACAACCAGCAGAATCAGCATTAACAACGGCTCATTTAAATGATGATATTGTTACATCTGCTAAAATTGTAGATGGAACAATTGCTGCAGGAGATATTGCCAGTAGTGCAGTAACAACTGCTAAGATTAATGCAGATGCTATAACGGGAGCTAAAATAGCCGACGATGCACTAGACAGCGAGCATTACACTGACGGTAGCATAGACACCGCACATCTTGGAGATCTGCAAGTTACTACGGCAAAGATTGCAGCAGATGCAATAACAGGAGCTAAAGTAGCCGACGATGCATTGGATAGTGAACACTACACAGATGGCAGCATAGATACTGCACATCTTGCAGCGGATGCAATAACAGGTGCTAAAATAGCAGATGATGCACTAGATAGTGAGCATTATACTGATGGATCTATAGATGCAGCACATATTGCCAGTAATGCAGTAACAACTGCTAAAATAAATGCTGATGCAGTTACGGGTGCTAAGATTGCAGACGATGCTTTAGATAGCGAACATTATACAGATGGTTCAATAGATACTGCACATATTGCTGCAAACGCTATTGATGGCACGCTCACCAAAGATGCGTTAATTGCCGATTATTCAGATGTAACAATCACTGCTAGTGATCTTATCATGTACGGAGACGCTACAGACTCAAACAATACAAAAAGAGATACGGTGCAAGGTATTCTTGATTTAGCTGGTGGAGCCGACATTGTTAAAATTTCGACTACAACAATTTCTTCTGGCGTAAGTGAGGTAGACTTCACAAGTTTGGATAACTCGACTTATCGCATCCACATTTTTTATCTGGTGGATATTATGAACTCTGCCCAAGCATACATGCATATGCAGATGATCAGTAGTTCTTCGACAGTTTTAACTTCGGGATACCGATGGGCAAGAAAAGGATTAAACAATTCTTCAACGTCTTCGACAGGAGTCTCCGTTCAAAATTATGCTCATGGTGCTGACGGTGAATTTGAACTTAGTTATTCCACTTGGGGTTCAGCCGACAACTCGTTTAATGCGGTTGTACATGTTTTTAATCCTGGCGAAGCCATAGAAACAAAAGTTACTTGGTCTAGTGTAAACGGTTTATATGCAGATTCGACAATAGATGTAATTCATGGAGGTGGTTTTACCCAAGGAAATGCCACAAACCATACAGGTGTAAGATTCAAGAGTTCCAGTGGAGATTTAGATGATGGATTTATTTTGCACTATGGAGTTAAAGCATAATGTCTAGGAAAAAAATTGTAGTAGATGGCACGACAGGTGAAGCAGAACTGATTGATTTATCAGACGAACGTCTTAAAGAACGTGAAGCTGAAGAAAAAAAAGCAGAGGATGAAAAACCTGCACGAGCGTTTGATGCACTAAGAAAAAAGCGTGACGAATTGTTATCTGAAACCGATTGGTGGGGTGCAGCAGATCAAACAATGAGCGATGCACAAAAGAAATACCGTTCTGATCTACGCGATCTACCAGCACAATACGATAATTCATCTGTATTAGGTGATATAACCTGGCCTAGTAGACCATAATGACTAAAGGGAGATAATCATGCCGTTTATAGGCGCACAACCATCAAGAGGTATAATTGGAGATAGTTCTGTTACCACAGCAAAGATTAATGCAGATGCTGTAACTGGTGCTAAAGTAGCTGATGATGCATTAGATAGTGAACACTATGTAGACGGTTCTATTGATGCAGCACATATTGCTAGTAGTGCTGTTACTACAGCAAAGATTAACGCAGATGCAGTTACGGGTGCTAAGATTGCAGATGATGCTCTGGATAGTGAACATTACACTGACGGTTCTATTGACGCAGCACACATAGCTAGTAATGCTGTAACTACAGCAAAAATTAATGCGGATGCTGTAACGGGTGCTAAGATTGCAGATGATGCTCTGGATAGTGAACATTATACAGATGGAAGTATAGATACAGCGCATCTTGGAGATCTACAAGTTACTACGGCAAAAATTGCAGCAGACGCAATAACAGGTGCTAAAATAGCTGATGATGCTCTAGACAGCGAACATTATACAGATGCAAGCATTGATACAGCACATATTGCTACAAACGCTATCGATGGAACATTAACCAAAGATGCGTTAATCGCTGACTATTCTGATGTAACAATAACTGCCAGCGATCTCATCATGTATGGCGATGCCACAGACTCAAACAATACAAAGCGTGATACAGTGCAGGGAATCTTAGATCTTACTAGTGGTGGGGCTTGGGAGGTTGTATCTACAGCCGTTGCATCAAGTAGTTCTACAGTCGAAATTACTGGAATCGATAGTTCCGCTGATACTTGGTGTATCAATATAGAAGGCGCAAATATTTCTGGCTCCAACGTTTTTCCAAAAATGCGAACTAGCAATGATACGTCCAGCCATTCCTATGATGATGGGGCTAGTGACTATGGTTGGGCTTACTTTGGCACACACTATGGATACTACTACGATAACCATGATGCTACTGGCGACAATGAAATTGAGATGGGTTCCGATCCATTTCTTGTTTCTAGCAATGCAGATAATGCGTTTTCAGGAAGAATTTTAATCCACGATCCCTCCGATACTACTTACCAAACGCCACTTTCATTTACGTGGTGGTTCTATAATGGTTCAGATCATCCGCAATATATGACAGGGACAGCGGTTCGATTTGCTGCCGAAGCAGTTACGGCTGTGCAGTTCTACATGAGTTCAGGTGATTTTGACACTGGCAGATTTACGCTGCTGAAATGTAAACATAGTTAGGATAAAAAATGGCGAATTACATGAAAATGGTGGACGGCGTGAATGTTGAAATGTCTGACGAGGAACACGCTGCTAGAGTAGCGGATGAGAAGAAGTGGTCTGATGAAGCACCAACTCGTGCTTTTACAGTTTTAAGACGAGATAGAGATAGATTGCTATCGGAATGTGATTGGGTTGTAGCAAAAGCATCAGAATCTGGAACATCTGTTTCCGATTCATGGAAGACGTATCGACAAGCCTTAAGAGATCTACCAGCACAATACGATAATTCAAGTGTGTTAGGCGATATTACTTGGCCTAATAAACCATAATGCTCGAACTAGGCCCAAGAGAACTGCTGACATTTGGCATAGTACTTACAGGTATTGCTACAACCTGGGGTGTACTAAAAGCTACAATCAAGTCAATTACAGCAACACTGGATGAAGTAAGACTTGATTTAGCCAGTTTAAACCAAAGGCTAGATAAAGTTGAAGCAAGACAAGCAGTAGCATTGAGTGCAATAGATACAATGTCCAAAGATATACTTAGCCCACAGATACTAAAAGAACGATCAGAACGTGACGGTGCTGTAGAGATGCGGCTACGGTCTTTAGAATCTCAGATTGAAAGAGTTCACAGAATGCATAATGGAACACACCCTCCTACGGCATCGAGCGGATAGTATGTTTAAAGCAACTTTTGCAGCTTTAGCCCTTCTATTTCTAATTAGCTGTCAAACTACGACAACAGAGAAAGTAGCCGTTGTCGAGAAATCTGTTCAATTACCTGGTCAAGTTGTTGCCATACTGGAACTTTGTAAAAGCTTTGAAGATCAGATGGATATCTTTAAAGAATACAGCAAAAGCGCAGTGTCTGGTATGCAACTCTACTACGCTAAGATCTATGCTGGTCAATGTGTTACATTTCCAAAGCCTGTTTTGGCTAAAAAGGTAAAGCTTGAGTTTGAAAAACAGGTAGATAAAAGAGACAAAATAGAGATATGGAAAATAGCACTGAGCGAAGAAGAAGAGAATGTTACATTTTTCTGGATAGCAATACGCATAATTACTGAAAAACCAGACAATGCTAAAAATGAGATAGCAGCATAAAAGGCAAACGAAATGGCAGATGAAGCAAGAGAGTTGACTCTAGAGGAAGCAAATAAACCTATTATAGAAACAATGGGACAACAAGCTACAGGTCTTGTTGATTTGGGCGAATCAAAAATACAGCCTGAAATTCAAGATGTTCAATCTGAAGAACTTTTAACGCCTGATTCTTCAGTGCTAGATCCTGAAAGCAGGACAATAACAGCACAACAAATAGAAGAAGATCCTTCTGGGTTTACTACTCAACAAGTAGCAACTCCTACAGCAGTAGGTAAAGGTTCTCCCATAGAAAGTGTAGAAAGAACTTTTTCACAACTACCTACAGATGTTACAGGTGTTCAAGGATCAGTAAGTACTGCAGCTACTATAGATCCTTCTCAAATTGTAGATGAAAGAACTAAACAGCAGATGGTTGAACGTGGAAGTTTGGCCGAAGCTAAAACTCAAACACTTGCACAGGAAGCAACTGTACAGTTTCAATTAGAATCTTTATATGAATCATTAGAAGAAGGAAAACCATTACCAGCTTGGGCTTCTGCGAATGTTCGTAAAGTACAGGACATAATGAATGCGAGAGGTTTAGGAGATTCTAGTATTGCAGCAGCAGCAATGGTCCAAGCAATTTCTGAAAGTGCTCTACCTATAGCAATTCAAGACGCTAATAAATTTGCTACTATTCAACTGCAAAATCTTAATAATGAACAGCAAACTGCTCTTTCTAATGCTGCTACCATTGCTGCTATGGATAAACAAAATCTTGATAACCGTATGAAAGCTGCACAGCAAAATGCTCAGTCTTTTTTGGCAATGGACATGAAAAATATAGACACACAGCAACAAGCAAATTTACTTTCATACCAGCACAAAATTCAATCGTTATTTACAGATACCGCTGCAGAAAATGCTAGACAACAGTTTAATGCTAAATCCCAGATACAGGTAAATGAATTTTATGATCAACTTGGAACAACAGTATCTGCTGCAAATTCTAATAGAGAAGCTGCAATGGACCAATTTAATACAGATCAATCAAATTCAATAAAAAAGTACAACGCAAAAATATCAGATGCTCGTGATCGTTTTAATTCAAATATGCGTATGCAAATAGATCAATCTAATGCTCTTTGGAGACGGCAGCTTAATACAGCAAATACAGCAGAACAGAATAATTCTAATAGAATTAATGCTGCAGCCATATTAGGTATAACGTCTGCAAGTCAAAATAATCTATGGCAAGAGTACAGAGATGAAGCTTCTTTTGCATTTACTGCTGCTGAAAATGATATTCAAAGGAATCAACAATTGGCTTTAACAGCTATATCAAATCAATTTGCAGAACAGATGTTTGAAGCACAGGTAGACGCAGATACTCAGAAATCTCTTGGAGTATTTCTTGGACGAATTTTAGAGCAAGGTTTTGCAGGTGTTGCTAAAGGAATACTGAAGAATTTAGATGATTAGAAGGAATAAAGCATGATTGATCTACTAAAAGATGTCGGCAAAGGTATTTTAGGAGAAGTAGCAGGAGGATTTTTTAATGGAAAGTCTGGAGGTGGTGGTGGTGGAGGACAAACAAATGCTGCATCTGCTGCTGCTTTAGCTAGAATAGGCTTTGCAGAAGAAAAAAGAGTAGCGATGCAGATGGCTGAAAATGCAGCTAAACGAAGTGGACAACGTTTACATTCTGAAAAAGAAAGACGAGCACAAAGAACATCGCAAGATTGGGACAGAATAGTTGGAATGTATCAAAAAGCTTTTCAAGATAGCAGTGTTTTTGAAGCTTTATCGCACCAAGTTAATAGACAAGGAAATGCTGTTAATGTTGCTGCATCTACAGATTATATTAATATAGATGCAGATCTTCAATTAGATCCACAAAAAATTACGCCATCTTAGTAAATTAAGGAATAGTCATGGTTATAAAAACTGAAGATTTTGAAATTGATCCGTTTGCACGATCTATCCCTGGACAATCTTTTACGGACACTCCAGGAAAAAATCCTTATGAAAAACCACCAATGACTTCATCTCCAGAAGACGCTTTTAACGCTGTTCAAGAATCTATAAATGAACCTGTAGTCTTTAAATCTATTTTAAATTTATTAGACGCAGGAATATCATCTGAAACAATAGCTTCTGCACTTGTTTTAAAAATGTTTTCCGAAGGTGTTTTTAGTCCTGACACAGCCGAAATTATAAAACCTCCTCTTGTTGCAGCAATAACAGATATAGGTGTCAAGGCTGGAATTGAAGATGTAAATGTAATTAATCAAATTCCTCAAGATGGTATGACAGAACAGGATTCTTTAGAGTTAATGAGTCAAGTAAATCCTCAAAAATATAACAGACAAATGGCAGAGTTTTCTCAGCATCAAGAAGATATGGATTTTGCGTCTCAAGTTGAACTACCGCCAGAAGAAATTCCTGAGAGAGAAAGCTTTTTAGATATGGAGGTACAATAACATGGTGTCACCACTCATAGGAGGAATGGCTACAGGTTTTGTTCAAGGAATGGACATACGTTCAGCACAGGAAGCAAAAGCAGCGGAAATACGTGCTAGAGCAGAAGAAGCAAGATTAGCAAGAGAACATGCGGAAGGGTTACAGGAAAAAGGTTTTCGCCACGCAGAACATATGCACAAGTTAAAAATAGCTGAAGATAAAAAAAATGCCTTGGGAACTATTGGATCGGCTGGTCTTAAGACTCTGATTCAAAGAGCCGTTACTACTCCTAATCGTTTTGTATCTCTTCAAGGAATACCTGAAAAACAAAAAGAAGGTATGCTTCATCCAGACGGGCTTGGAATGGTACAAGTTGGTCCCAACGGTGAAAAAGGTGGTGTAGGCTATGTACGTAATCCAACAGGAGATGCTTATAACAACAATCTGATAACGACTACGATGGAGAATTTGCGAAAGGGAAACGTTTCTCCAGAAGCAGCTTTTCAAATACCAGGACTTAGAGAGCGTGCTTTAAATATATACAACTCAGGACAAGGGAATACCAAAAAATTAGATATAAAGAGTACTACAGATGTAGCAAGACTTAGAACAATCTTAGGAGTACCTTATCGTAAAAAACAAAGTCAGTTTGTTACTAAAAATGCTGCCAACAGGACTTCAGCCTCTGCAGATTTTTCTTACCACCCTATTAAAAGCCATGATGGAACTTTTCTTCCTAATGAATTTTTAAAACTTCCTAAAACTAGACTTAGAGCTTTTAATTTAACAGGGATTGCGACAAAGGAAGAGCATGTCAAAAGGTTATCAGGAAGTTCTTTATATGTTGCTTTTGCAAATTTAAAGTATTTTAATAATTATTTAGAAGATTTAAAATCACAAAAAGTGCCTAAATCATCTCCTATATATAAAGCTTTACTGGATGAAATAAAAAAACCTCGCAATGCAGAAGCGTATAAAGCTTTAGTAAATACTGGAGGAATACTTGAAGCTCCAAGCAGGGATTTAGAAAAAGGAAAAAGTATTGTTGATGTAAATTATCTGAAGGCTCTTCCAAATCTACATCCTATTTACAAAGATACCTCTAATCAATTAAGTAAACAAATATCAAAGGTTTCATTTCAACTTGAAGATTCTTCTAGTCAAGAAAATATTGAAAAGTATATTCTCGCTAATAAAACAAAATTTGGTTTTAATAGTCAGGACGAACTAGATACAGCTATGAGTGCAGGTGTAAATGGTGGTATTGTTATAGAAACACATACTATGCCTGCTCGTAATGAAAATTCAACTGCTGAAATTGTTAGACAAACAGCTAGTACTGACCCTAATCTTGGTAGAAACAGGCGGGTTGTTGAAACAGCAGAGGATGCTCCACAAACAAGCACAATTACGACAGTTACGATTACAGGTCAACTGCCTACACAAAAACAATCTTTGACACCAGCAGATAATGTTGACACTAGTCAGATACAACAATCAAATGTAGGAATAGAAGCTGTAACGGGTAAAAAGAAAATATTAATTAGAGGTAAAACTACTCTTCCTGATAACGAAGATTTTATAAAAGCAATTACTCTAGATCTCATGGCAATAGGGTTTAAAGACAGCCATAAAAGAAAAATGGAAGATCCTGAGTATAATAGGCAATATACTTTTTATAAGGATTCTGGTTTATTTCAATCTTTAAGAGATTTAGCAGAAGATCCTAGAAATAAAGATAAATATGCAAAAGTACACAATATTATAAATAAAGTTTTTGATTTTGAAGAAACAAATCCTGTAGAAAGGAGAAAAGTAGTTCAAGAAGCAATAAGTGCTGCTATGGAGGAACGTTATAAATTATTTGCACAAAAAAGAAGACCTGCACAGGTAGATACAGGATCAGGTACTAAGATTACTTCCAAACCAAAAATGGTGTACGTAGAGCCACCTGAAAAAGTAACAAATCAACTTTTAGCTCAGAAAAGTAAGATAGTAACTACTAATGAGCAAGTTTCTCAATTAGAAAGTACTATTGGAAAATTAGGTCTTACATCTCTGGCTAAAAAATTTGCAACAATTAAAGGAGACGGTGCTCAAGAGCTTCTTAAAGATGTTTTTGACGTAATATTAAGTGATAGAGAATTTTCTTTAAAAAATCCAGCAGTTGCAGAATTTATGAATTTAACAGGAGAAAATAAAAAAGATTTAGCAGCAGCAGAAAGATTGATTAAATCTATAGGACGACAACAATCTACAGAATTAATTCAAAAATCTAATATAGTTTTTCAAACTGTAGCCGATATTACAGTAGCTTTAAAATCGGCAGCAGGAAAATTAGGCATTGGCTTTTTTAAAAAACCTAAAGCTTTAATAGAAAATATAAATTTAACTTCTAGAAATTTTACAAGTGGACATGATTCAGCAAGAGATGGTATGACGAGAAGTCGTCTAGCACAAATTGAACAACTATCAATTAAAGCTGAAAGAGATTTTCAAGATAACGTTGGAAGATTAGAACTAGAGTTGGAAGAATTAAAAGGACTTGGCCCTTGGAATAAGTTAACTAAAGCGCAAAAACAAGAAAGGTTAGCAAAACAAGGACAAATGGCTGCAGAATTTCTGAAAGCAAAACAGACTGCTTTAAAAATATCTCTTACTTATTATTTTGCAGGACTTGTTCAGGGAGAATCTGGTGGTAGAGCTATTTCAAATGAAGACTTTGCCATATTATTTAGAGCTTTATGGGCAGGAGGTGTTGGTGGACCTATGTTAGAAGGAGGTTTTTCAATTATTCGAGGTGTTATGAATTCTCTTGAGGAAAGAAATGAAGCTTTGACAGACTTTCTTGGTTGGGGAAAAGGTTCTCAATTAGCAGATAATATGATTAACTTACGTAGAGCAAGAGATGATTTTAATTTTGATAACGATTACGTTAAAAAGAAACTTTTAGAGGATATAAGAAACGATGTTCCAATATCTGGAATGCCTGGTAGAGGTTCATGGATTGAAGATGCTCAGAAACAACTTCCTGTACCTCTTCCACAAGCAGGACTAGGACATTTAAAAACTGAAAAAAGAACAGCACTATCTCCCAAATATAATCAAGTTATGGGTTCAATTATAAAAGATAGAAATATAGGTCCGATAAAAGACAAACGTTCTATAGAAAGCTTTCCTCAGAAAAGTTGGGAAGAAGTGCTTCCTAAAACTAAAGATTCTATAATTAAAGGAATAAGCGAGGCTATTTTTGAAAAATTAAAAGGCAAACGAGGTAACGAAGCTCTAACAGTTCTTAACACAATACGTTATAAAACAGAAAAAGGCAAAGAAATTAAAATGTTTGTAGGAGACGCTTTTCAGTGGATGATAGACGCATCAAAAGGAAAAGTTACAGAACAATTTGAAAAAGGTGATGTCGCTCAGAAAGTTGTAAAACTCTTTGTAGAAGATTTATTTAACTCTCGTAGACCCAGAAGGTAATTTAACACATGGCAGATAGAGATCCTAATAGGCTTACGCCTACTTTGTATGAAGCATTTGATGTAGAGCAACATCTACGTGATTTTTCGGAAGGAAAAGCTTATACTCCTTTTGATAAGATGCTTCGAGAAGGTTTGCAATCTTTATTTGAAGATGAAGAAGAAGAAGACATAGTTGCAGAAGAAGAGAAGAAAATTTTAACACCTTTTGGACCTGAAGCTGGAGAAGAACTTGTTTACGATCCAGAAATGAAAAGTTACGTTTATCCTTTAGAACAACAAAAGATGGACGAAGCTTTGCAGTCTTTTACATTGGAAGAAAAAGAAGATCCAGAAATAAGACAAAAAGCTGTTCAGGAATCTTTTGGAGATTTTCCAGAACCTCCTTCTCCTCCTATTTTTAGAGATGAAGATTTTGATGCAGAAGCTTTTAAAGACCAATTCTATCCAGAAAGACAGGACTCATTAGTTACTTCTGCAGCTAAAACAGTAGGTGATTTTTTCGGAGCAGATCTTATAACAAGAAAAGACGGCGGTTTTGGACTATGGTTAGATACTCATAATAAGGAAATAAATAAAGATCTTAAAGTTGCAGTTGCTGGAGGAGCTAGGGGCTTTGCAGCAATACCTCAACTTGGACATCTTTTATGGAAATACGGACTTGGAAGTATGGAGCAACTTGGTTGGGCATTGGCTGGAGAAGGTTTTGTAGATTATGATCGTCTATATACAGCAAATAGTTGGTGGAAAGATTTTTCTGAAGGTTCTGAAGAATTTACTAAAGGTTTAGAAAGACTTCTTGATATAAAAGATAGAGATACTATGGAGCAAATTTTGCTGTACACTGCAGATCTTGCAGTTCCTTTAGGGTATCCAGGAAAAATAGGAAAAGCAGTATGGGAGATGGGCTTTGCTACTCAGAAACTAGATGGTTTTATAAGATTTCCAGGATTTCAAGAGCATGTACCGTCCAGGGCTAGAATAGATCTTGAAACAAAAGCAGCGGAATCTCTTGAAAACGAAGTTAAGAAACTGAAAGCTAATCCTTCATGGGAACAAGCAAATAGAGTTAATCAAGCACGATCACAAGCTAAAGATGCTTTATTAAAGCAAGGTTTAAAACAATTAAAAGATTCTGCAGGAAAAAGACTTCGTTGGGAAAAGTACGGCGATGAATGGTGGGAATGGGGCTATAATCTTCGTCCTAGAACACAAGGTGAAACAGTTATGGCTCAAAAAAGAGTCAGAACTCGTGAAGAAGCTTTAAGAGAAGGTGCTCCAGAATATGAAGATGTCCTTTTAATAAACAAATCTTCTCCAGAACAACTTCTTTTTAGAGAAAACTACAAGAAAATTTTACATGGACAAGCTGTTGTTGGAGGAGGAACGGTAGCTGGAACATGGGCTTCGTGGTACGAAGGAACTGAAATGGAAGATTTTGCATATGCTGCTGCATTAATAGGAGCTTTAGCAAGTCCAACAGCAACAATGCGTTTTATAGAGTTAGCAGGAGATGCTTTCACAAGCGGTCTTCAAAGGGTTCCTTTTGATTTGAATCTGTTTGCCAAATTAGGAGCCAGAATGCCAGGAGTAGATTCTGATTTTGAATTAACAATACCTTCTGTTATTTATTTAGGAGGTCTTCTTGCAAGAAGGTCAGCAGAGACTATTACTGGTCGTGATCCTGTTGATATGGCAGATACTTCTTTTATGAAAAGAATGGTTGCTATGTCACATGGTATTCCTTTTTATAAAGTTATGTTTTTGGACGATACGTCAAAAATTAAAATGGGAGATCAGAAAACATCATTTACAGCTTTGGACGCTGCTATATCAATGCATGGCGTAAATCTTAGAGCACAGGAAAAGATGGCTAGATGGGCAGAAGACAATATGCCCAAAGAATTTTTAGAAAGTATTAAATCTTTATTCTATTATGGACAAAGATTGGAAAATAGACTAAGGGAAATAGGTGCTCCAGAAACTAAATTAGAAGAGTTTTTCCTTACTATGGAAGAAATGGTAGGAGCCGTTCAGCTTCAACAAAGAAATGCTATAATAGGAGCAATGCATAAAGATAGAGCTTTTGTTAAAAGTATTTATGGTTTTGGAGGCTTGTCAGGAAAAGCAGAACAATCAAACATTCTTACAACAATGAGAGTAGCTAATCAGGAAGCTTCTGATAGATTAGATTTTCTATCTGATTCTTTAGATAATCTTATAGGAGGTGACGAGAAACTTGCAAGAGAATTTATAGAATTTAAAAAAATTATAGATGCATTTATTCTTACTTCAAGAAAAGATATTAACGACTCTACTATGTATTTAGATGAACTTGTAGACAAACAGAATATCTATCTTAATTTTGAAAAACAAGTAGATTTAACAAGACAATTAAAAGATAATTTTAAACTTGACGAAACAATAGGCGTTGTAGACGATGCTGTAACTAAAAGTCACAAGAAAGAATTATTTGGTCAACGTATCTCTGATCGTCTTTTAAGTTTTTATGAAAGACAGCGAGAAGCAAAAGATTTAGAATTTTCTGAAATGCTTGGAAAACTTTCGGAAAAGGATATTAATGCTGGTTCATTTACAGATTCATTAGAAGGATTACGAAAAGAAACTCTTGAAGATTTTGGAGATATTTTTCATATTCTAAAAGATAGAGCAAGAGTTATGGCTTATGGGCCTAACAAAGATATTTTGTCAGGACAAGATAGTATTGATAATATAATATCTTATGCTCGATACAACGCTCTAGAAGGGAAAAGTGATGAAGCTTTAGAGGATATATTATTAGGAATTTCTCAAAGGTTGTCAGATAGCAAGGCAGACGTAGCTCTTTATTCACCAACATTTAGACATGCTACTTCACAAAAACCTATAGAAATAAAGATAGACACGAAAGATGGAGGAGTTTTAAATCTTGAGTCGATTTTAACAAAAGAAGTTTATACAGACGAAGGTATGCTAATTCCTGGTATAACTAGAATTGATCAACTTGTTTCTAATACAGGAGTAAGCAAAAACGAATATTTAAAACGCTTGATATCTAACTTATCAGGGGGTAACGATATACGAGAGAATGGTGCAAGAGCTATACTGAATAGAAATCTACGGTCTAAATTATCTGCTTCAGACATGCACACTATCCGAAGTAATCTTGGAAACTGGTCTTTTAAGAAAAAGCATACTCCTGCAGGACAAAGAGTACATGAATTAGTTAAAGATATGGATCAAGTATTTAATCAAGCAGGGTTAGGAGATACTGTTGCAGATGCTAATGCTAGATATTCTGAATGGAAAAAAGGATGGCATGATTCTTTTTTAGGAAAGAAACTTTTACAAACAGAATCGGAAAAAGAACTAGTGGGTAGCGCACCTAAAGCAGAAGAGATTTTAGAAATATTCTTTTCTACTAAGGATACAAAATCAGCTTCAGCAGTGTTTGAAACTATATTTAAAGGCATAGATGATTTTAAAATAGAAACAATTCAACCTAAAATAAGACGAAAAGATTTGCTGAAACAGCAACCAAGTAAAATACTTCAAGACGATTTATATTATAGTGTTGATGAAGCTACAGAAAAAATGGTTAAATCAAAAGGTTCTAAAATACCTATGACTGCAGAAAAACAAGATATTATAGAACTCATGGATAGCTCGTTAGGACATTTACTTTATAGAACAGACGGAAAATTAAATATTAGTAATTATAAAGAACGATTGAATAAAATTGATGAACTCCATAGCTTTGGAATGATTTCTGAAAACGCACATAAAAGTGCTAGAAAGGTAGTTGAAATTTTAGATCCTCTTCATAGTTCTCATATTGATGAACAATTTAGACAAGCCGAAAACAATATAAAAAGATTAGTAAAAGCAATTGTAGATGAAACTAACTTAGCTATTGATCAAAGTGTACTTAATACTCTGAATAAATCTCAAGATACTGGTTTAGATTTATTAAAGTTTTTAGCTCCCGCTGGAAGACAAGCTACTGCAGGAAAACTTGCAGCACCAGCAGAAGAAAACATAAGTTCAAATCTTAAAAAGTTAAGAGACGCTACTAAAAAACTTCGTAAAGATATGGACGAAACGTTTGGAAGAGACAGAACTAAAGTTCTTGGTGAAGAACTTGATGAAAAACTTAGAGTTTTTGAATCTGTTCCTATGGATCAAAGAGTTCAATCTCGTTTTAACGCTGTCTTAAAAGATATTATGGGCATAGAAGATGTTGAACAATTTATAAAAAATGCTGAAAATTTAAAAAAATTAGATCCTGGCTTACGAAAAGATGTACAAGAAAAAATAAAGAAAATAGAAAGTTTACGAGATGTACTAATAGGCTCTGCATTAAAAGATTCTCGTACACTTCTTAAAGAAAGACGAGCAGAATTACGAACATCAGAACTAGAAAGATTTAATAAACTTAGAGGAGGTAAGGACGCGAAAGAATATTTTGGCGGTACTTTTATGGGGCCATACAAATGGCAAGAAAAGTATTTTAGATTATCTGCTGATATAGACATACAAGCTTTTGGAAGCAGTATTGACGACATGTGGCCTATTCTTTCAAGAATAAATGAACTTACTGGAAATTCAAAATTTAATGAAGATCTTACAGGTTTGTTTGCAGGATTAGTAGCAATACGTGGAGAAATACCAATGGCAGATGAAGCTTTTGCTGCTATTCCTAGAGGTCTGACAACATCTGCAGCTTTATCTAGATTATATTCTGGTTTTAGAGGAGTTGTCAGTTGGCGATATCTAGCTTCTGAACAATTAATAAGAGAACACCAGAGAAGAAAAGGTTTAATTCTACATGCTATTTTAACAGATCCTAATTTTGTTAGAAATTTATCTGACATAATACAAGGAAATAGATTAAATAAAAAAGAAATGGCTGCTTTTGCTGGTAAATTAGTTTCAATTGCTGGACCAAGATTTGCAGTTTGGAATCCTGAGAAGAGAGAGATGGACTATGATCCTGACGCTAATCAAATTGTACAATCTTTGAGACGTATTCTTTTAAATCCAAAAGAAATTGAAGATGTTGATTTAGATTGGAGAGGCGCAGCTAAACGGAAAAAAGAAAAAAAAGAAGATGAGGAATTTTTAGAATGGAAGTCACAAATAGGTATTCCTATTGAACCTGGTATACCTATGGAACCTGGAGGAAGTCTTCTAGATCCAAGATTTTGGGAAGATGAAGAAGATGAAGAAGAAGAATACAAGAAAAAGAAAAAATTAACACAAGGGACGAGTTCTTTATTAGACCCTTCATTTTGGGAAAGAGATCATTAATGTTAGGTATTGCAGAATCAGTAATTGGAGTAGCAGGAAAAGTCCTGGATAAGTTTGTCGAGGACAAAGACCTAAAGACGAAGCTCTCTCACGAGTTAAAGTCACAAATAGTCTCACTCGATCTAGCACAGGCACAAACAAATCTGGAACAGGCAAAACACCCATCGATCTTCGTAGCTGGTGCGCGACCTGCCATCATGTGGATCTGTGCATTTGGTCTTGGATGGCAGTTTGTCTTTCAACCAGTAGCTGTATGGATTATTGCTGTTGGCGGTATAGACGTAGTGCTGCCCATTATTGAAACAGAAGGACTGTTATCATTAACACTAGCTCTATTAGGTTTGGGTGGAATGCGTAGTTTTGAGAAGTCTAAAGGCATTCAACGCAACAATATGAAGAAATGATTAGAGAATTAGTCAGAATGGTGAAAAAGCTGCTAGAAGGTAAGCCTCCACCTGTATATTTGTCTGGTAAAGGAAAAAACCCCTCCATATTTGGTCCAGGAGAGGCTTTTAAGGGGTAAAATGACCCAGAGTACCAGAAACACCCTAATTGCTCTGTATGAGGCTTAAAATGCCGTACAGAGGAAATCGACTATTTACAGCAATTTATTAATGTCATTAACGTATTCTTGTGTCAAGTTCTCCAGACGCTTTACAAAACTACAAATAAGTTCGGTATTCTGATATGTAGGCATACCATTTTCCATAACTTCTCTAAACTTGTCGGCGGTAACATTGCGATGTATAACTTCAATGTTACCGTCTTTTTTTAGTTCTACATTTACCTGTGATAAAATTGCTGATTTATTCATATGTCTACAAGTTCACATACTCCTGCAGTACATGCTAACTCCTGCGAGGCTTTTGTGTTATCCTCTTTTTCGTAATTATTAAATTCTTCCCAGTTTATTGACTCAGGCATCTTCGACTTTAACTTTCTGTATTCTTGTTCCGTACTGTCCTGGTATGGAGCTTGTCGATAACTGTGATCAGAGAAAGGCAGGAAACTGATACCACTCAAACTGTCAAAGTTATCATAGCACCAGTTTCCCACTTCCATCCATTCATGCTCTTTGACACTTACCGTTATAGAAGGTTTGTGTTCACACCAATGGTCACTAAAATGCTTCCATTGATGAAGTTGCTCCAGTGCCTTCGTATCAGTCCTACAGATGGCATCAATCGGTGATTTGAAAGGAAAGGAAAAAACCACCGTATTGGCAGGACTGTTAAAGTCAGGCTCATTTGGAATATCCTGATCCATGAGGAAACGAGTTAATGGATCTTTGATATCTCCACGCACCGTCCTGACATAGTACGGCGCATGTCGAGCATGAATACCACTGGCAGCGTCAGTAAGTTGGCTGACAGTACCAGATGGTTTAATACAAGTGGTGGCGGTAGACTGAGGAATACCAAGCATTTTAGACCACCTCTTGTTTGTTTCTACTACAGTCTTCTTTAGCGACTCTAGCAGCTTGACATTCTTGGCATCAGTCAACAGCTTACAATCCATGATGCCTGTCAATGACACGCCAAGTAATCTTTCTTCCTCAGTATTACTTCGCCAGCGTGTTCGTAAATATTTAAAGTCAGTCAGAGTAGATTGTATTGTTCCAAGAATGGACGCTAACTCTGCTTTCTTATGTAATGTCTTTTCTGTATCGCTAGGTCTGCATACAACTTCAGACAGATTACAGAATTGATTAGGACGCAGTATTATCTCACTGCAGGGATTTGTTCCAAAGTTATCGTGTGGTTCTCTACGTCCATTCTCCAAAGCTTTGTTCTTTGCAGCGGCTCTGTTAAACACACCTCGTTCTCCTGACTTGCTTTCGTACAACGCAAGCCATTCCTTCATAAACGCAGAAAAGTCAGGAGTTTCTGTATATGCGACAGAATTATTTGATAAAGCCCTGTGAGGATGAAGAGTCCACCAATTGCCAGATTTAGCAGAACGCATCCTGTCGTCAGTAAGATTGCTGAGAGAAAGAAGAGCAGAACGGCGCACACCGCCAACCACAACGACTTCACCTGTCTTGCAAACGATGTCATGGCATTCGATAGACGACAGCTTCCTTCCAAGAGCATTCTTAAATATCCTTATGGTAAAGTTAAACAGATCATTGAGTGGATCAGGACCAGATGCTCTACCGCCAAAGGTTTTTAGCCTTGCACCAGCAGGACGTATCTTGGACAGGTCAATCTTTGGAATACGACTTGTATAGAGATAGCTGATGAGATCTTTGAAGCTTCTGGCCCAACCTTCCTTGGAATCTGCTACGCTGATAACGTCCTCTGTCTCTTCAAAAGGAACATCAGGTATTGTTGGTAAATTGTTTATAAAGTGTCGCTCTACAGAGAAACCTACACCTGTGCCGTTCATCAGTATGTACAAAATCTCATCAAACGATCTAGGATTATCGACAGGAATAAACGCACAGTTGTAACCAGCAACGTTCTCACGCTTCAACGCTGGTCCTGCCGTCATTAAAGCTCTCATGGACGGCATAACGTTAAGAGCCAGTATGCCGTCTCTGACAGCCCTGTACTCTGAAAACTTTGCCAGATTGACGTTACAGACGAGCTTTACATGCTCTTCCATGTAGTCTGTGAAGCGTTTTACTGTTTCCTGCCAAGTCTCTCTGCGCTGTTCTTCTTCCAGCCAACGAGCATACCTGCTTTTATGTATAAACGTCTGATAATCAGTTGGAAGGCTGTTCATTAATTTTGTTCCTCAGTTTTTCCAAGTACCATTTTCCTTTGTCAAGATCTTCACCTGCCTTGCCTTTATGTTTATATCTTATAATGTACTTTAACACATTTCCTTTAAGATATCCAAGAAATTCGTCCTTGGTCATAGACATTTCTATCAGATCAATAGCTTCTACGTCAAGCTTATTATAATGTACAGGACTATTAACTGGATCAGGCTCTGGAGGTTTTGTTAGAGCGTCCAGGATATCTTTCGTTTCTTGTACTTTTTGTTGTGCTTTCTCTTCAAGTTTTTCATCTGCCATCGTCTTCGTCTCCATTTTCATTACCTTCAAAACTGAAAGTTATTTGCGTTACATCGTCTTCTTCTTCTTCTTTTTCAAAAACATTATTCCTGTATTCCTGATTTCTAAAATAATCAA
>VTLG01016651.1_pt1 | contig 21238 bp, 17 predicted proteins | sample 4694571 | NCBI WGS metagenome assembly VTLG01 (sample SAMN12604809, study PRJNA352737) | marine metagenome | biome: ENVO:00000447; feature: ENVO:00000209|ENVO:00000569|ENVO:01000036; material: ENVO:00002151; isolation source: viral sequences binned using virsorter ... | reverse complement strand
AGTATATAACTTCTTCTGAAATACATAAATGCATAGACAATATAGGTTTTGAAAAGTTTTTTACAACAATTATTAATGAGCATATTAAAAGCTTAGAAGAAGAGGAAGAAGAATAGTGAAGATAGGTATTTTATTTTCTGCATACAATTGCGCGGCATATATTGATAAATGTTTGGAGCCATGGTTAAAATTAAAAAAAGAACTTAATTTAATATTAGCAGCAACTAACGGCAGATATATATTGTCTCCTGAAGAACCTGACGATATGAAGGGTTCTCATTCTTTATTAAAGTTATTAGGTAAAGACTTAGATTTTTTATTACATTCTTGCGGTGAAAACAGATGGTCAGAAGAGCAGGGCCGTAATTACATGCTTTATTATTTATTAGATCAGAAAGTTGATTTAATTTGGGTGATTGATTGCGATGAAATATATACAGAAAAAGATATATACAATATCTTATCTTATATTAAAGAAAATCCTGAACCTGATTGTTATAAATTATTCTATAAAAATTATTGTATAAAACATCCATACTGGATTGATGATGATTTTACTAAGTTTTCAATATATTGGACAAATAGAAGAGAAGGAATTAAAACTTTTTACTTTGATTGTGATATTCAATATAATAATGGAGATAATTTAAATTCTTTATCGCAAAACAATATTGGTTTTATAAATAAAAACACGGCGTTTATAGATCATTACTCTTGGATACAGGATGACCCAAGGGTAAAAGACAAAATACACAACCAAAATATAAAATATGCTGGCGAACAAGATGCTAAATGCGCATATATAGTTGACGCGCAAGATAATTTAATGATAAGCGAGACATTTTTCAAAAAAAGAAATATGCAGTTGCCTCACATTCATAAAAGTGTTGTGAATAGTTTACATATTTGCGATATTATATATAATAAAACTAAAAATGTAATATATTTTACTAATGTTACTAATCCTGACGATTATCAAGTAGCTATTGCTGACAGCGATAATAATATGATTTATTCTTGTGATGCTAATTTATGTGGAGATTATTATATAGCTCCCAGTTTTAATTTAAGAAATGTTTCTTTCTTTAATGTTATTATCAAAAAATTTAATACTATTTTAAAACATGAAGAATTACATGTGAAATTCAATAATTATTGATATGAATTATTTTGTAACACATTGTGATAAAAAATATATAAAATATGCTGAAAGATTGTTTGAATCACTAGAAAAGGATTCTGAAAATAAAATTTTATTTTTTTCAGTTGATTTTGATTATAAAAATCGTTTCAAAAATGTTATTAATATAAAATATGATGCTTTAAGAAATTTTAAAGAAAAAAGAAACGATTTGTACAAACCTTTTAGAGGAGATTCAAAATCTTTTCATGTCTTTATAAAACCTTTGATTGTAGAGGGGCTGTTAGATGGTAAATATGCGCAAATATCGTCAGATGATAACTTTTGCTACTTAGACGCGGATTGTTTTAGTCGAAAAGAGTGCGATTCTATATTCAAAAACGCTCAAACAATAAAAAAACATCCGTTACTTAGTATAGCTTGTCAGCAGTATATGCTCTGCAATGGCAGGGGCAACCCTTTTGCTAACGGTAAAGAAGATCCTAACTTATGTTTGGAGGCTCCGTTACTAAAAGAGCTAGGAATTGATGTAAGTTTGAGAATTCCTGTATATTTACAAACAGGAGTTTTTATGTTTAATAAAAAATGCATAGATTTTGTTAGAGAGTGGAGTGATTTATGTTTTTCTAACTTAGTACTGAATAATAGAGAGTATCTTGCCCCCTTTCATGAAGAAACAGTTATAAACTGTCTTTTATGGCGAGATAAAGTAAAAGATAATTTAGGGCAGTCATTAATAAATGTTATTGAAGGTGGTAAAAAAGAATTGAAAGAAATGATGCATCATCTTGAAAATCCTAGTCAAGAGTTGCAGCGAATTACAAATCATTGCACTATTCCTGCAAAAAGCAAAATAAATGATCTTTATTTTTTTCACAGAAGAGTAACTGATCAAGTATACAAATTTTTAACACAAAAAATGAGAAAATTATATTTAAAAGTAAATTCTCCATCTTTAGGAGACACATTAGCTGTTACTCCTACATTAAGAAAATTATCTAAAACTTATGAAAGTTTAATTACGGTAGTCACGCACCATAAAAATATTTTTCACAGTAACCCTTATGTTGATGAAATTTTGTCTTTTGACGAGTTTCAATCTCTAAAAACAGAAGATTGCGAAATATTTGAAACTTTTTTAGGTATTGGACATAAAAATCATCTTGGAGTAGAAAAAAAACACAATACAATTGACATAAGACAGTTTCATTCTATTGATTTAGGTTTTTGTTTGTCCAGCGATGAAATGGAATATGATTATACGCCCGATAATTACGTTCAGATCAAAGATCTGCCTTCTTCTTATGTCGTACTACATGTAGGGTCCACATGGCCCTCTAGAACGTATTCTAAGGACAATTGGCAGCAATTAATAAATCTATTGAACTATCACAATATAAGTGTGGTCTTAGTGGGCAAAAACGATCATGAAACAGGTTTTTACGATATAGATAAGAAAACAATTAACTTAAGCGTAAATTTAGGCTTAGATTTAACAAATCAGTTAACTTTATCTCAGTGTTGGCATGTTATTGATAAAGCTGCGTGTCTAATAACCATGGATTCCGGGTTATTACATTTAGCTGGAACAACAGATACTTACATTGTTCAATTAGGATCTTCTTTAAACAATGAATTAAGAGCTCCTTTTAGAAAAGGTTCTCAGAATTATAAATACAAATATATAAGTGGGCCTTGTGGTATATTTTGCGCTTCAGATATAAAATATGGAGTAAAAGAGTGGGGCACTATTCAAGGTGTGCCGCCTTTGATAAATTGTTTAGAAAATAAGCCTACTTTTGAATGCCACCCTGCTCCGCAAAATGTTTTTGATTTTGTAGCATCCGAAATAGTTGAAAAACACAATGTATTAAATTATGTAGATTTTTCTTATGAAAATAATCGTTTAGCTTTAAATTATAGTTTGTCAGATTCTAAATACGCTGGTAAATACAATATAGTCATAGAAGAGGAGGGTTCTGGCATTGTAATATATCAAGAATTAGTAAATATTTCTCATGCGGGAGTTAATTTTTGGACAGATTTTACTTTTGCAAAATCCAAGATGAACGAAAATTTCAAAGTAAGAGTTTTGAAAAATAATTCTTGCGTTTTTGAAAAGAATTTTTCTTATCCTCATTTCAACCCATCAAACCCTTTAGTTGAATTAGGCAATAAATTACAAAATTTTGATTTATCTGGTGTATCTTTAGGGGTTCTTTCTGAAGTGTTTATAGATAATAATTATGATGAAGGGTTGGTAAAAGTTTCTGAAGGGGATGTAGTCGTAGATATAGGTTTTAACGTAGGTTTATTTTCTGTAAAATCTTTTCTTGAAGGTGCTAAAAAAATATACGCGGTAGAACCTAACGAAGAAAACATATCTAAATTTAAATCAATAAATAAAAATAAAGTAATCGATAATTTGCATATATCTAATATTGCGATATCTGATCATGACGGAACAGATAGTTTTCTTATAGACGAAGATTATGATAATTCTGGTCGTTCCATGTTGGAGAAAACGCTGCATTCAGGTAGAACAAGTTTTAATTCTCATTCTTACAAAACCGTCAAAACTCAAAAATTTCAAACTTTTCTTGAAGAAAATAATATAGATAAAATTGATTTATTAAAAATTGATTGTGAAGGTGGAGAATTATTTATTTTGCACGAAGATAATAGAAAAATATTTGAAGACAAAGTTGATAAAGTTGTTGGAGAAATTCATTTCTCCTTAGATACAGAACAAGGAAGTTATATGAAAAATTTCCTTGAAGAAACTGGTTTTGAGTTTTCTATAGATGCGGGGCCAGATCCTGCGGGGCTGATAACATTTAGTGCTTTAAAAAAAAAGAATAAAAAAATAGTATTTTTAGCTCCCCACTTATCAACAGGAGGTTCACCGGCTTATTTATTATGGTTAATCCGAGAAAAGATAAAACAAGGTTATGAAGCTTTTGTTATAGAATATTGTTACTATGGAAATTATATAGTTCATAGAAATAAAATTATAGACTTAATAGGTAAAAATAATTTCTTTAATTTTGCAGCGCTTAATGACTCTGATGAAGTTTTTACAGATAGAACTGATTTTTTGATTCAAAAGATTCGAGATATTAATCCTTCCGAAATCCATTTAAACGAAATAGGTGAGAATTTTTCACTTAAACAGTTAACGGAAAAATTAAAAAGCTTTCTTTATTCTCCTGAAAGAAAATTCAAGATTTACGAAACCTGTCATACTTCTGAATTTGATTTTAAAGATAAAGTTTTGATGCCAGATGAATTTTATTTTTGCACCCCTTATCATTTGAAATCATCTAATCATCTCAACGTGCCTAAAAAAGTTGTAGAGATGCAAATTGATAAGCAAAAAAAACCTGACAGAGATAAAACTCTAATTTCTTTAGGCTTAGATCCTAATAAATACCATGTTTTACAGGTAGGCTTATTTCAAGAAAACAAAAATCAAAAGTTTACCTTTGATCTAGCCAAACAATTTATAAACGCTCCCATTCAATTTCATTTTGTAGGAAACATTTGTTTTATTGATGACTGTGGTATAGATAAAGAACAGCAAAATTGTAAAATCTGGGGAGAAAAAGATAATGTAGATATTTTTATGTCGTGTATGGATTTGTTTGTTATGCCTTCGGTAAAAGAGTTAAATCCTATTTCCATAAAAGAAGCTCTTTCTTGGGGTATGCCTTGCTTTGTTTCAAAGATAGAAACATTGCAATCTCAATATGAAAACATGGAAAATGTTGAATTCATAGATGGTTTAAATTTGTTTAATTATATAAAAGGTAAAATAAAACCTTTAATGAGCGAAAGTAAATTTTTAGATTTGCATAGTAATACTTTTTCAGTTAACAGAGAAGATGATATTGTTAAAGTTGAAATTATGGGCCATGAAGTATGTGACTATGAAATAAAATTTGTTGATTTAGAAACTTATGAAATACTTTATCAAACAAAAATAACAAATGGCATGTGGAGCTCTTGCGCAAGTAATAGTAAACTTAAAGTTTTAATTTATAATTGTATAACTTGCAAAACAGAAACTTTTTGGCCCGATGATTTAAATATAATTAATGAATCTGGAAGCTTAGGTGACGCTTTGGCTTGGGTTCCTGTAGTAAATGAATTCACGAAATTAAAAACTCAAAAAGTTAACTTTTTTACTCCTTATGCAAATATTTTTGATAAAAATGAATATCCGAATATAAAGTTTAAAAATTATAATCAAATTGCTGGAGAAAAAGAATTAGAAAATACTAAAAGAATAGGTTGTTTTTATAAAGAGTCTCTTTCTGTGCCGTTACAAGATTTACCTTGTGAAATTTTAAGCATCCCTAAATTAAAAAATAATATAAGACCTAAAATTGATAAATCATTTATAACTAAAAGACCTTTTGAGAAAAAATATGTTTGCATAGCTTCCCATTCTACAGCTCAATTAAAATATTGGAATAATGAAGTTGGCTGGAAACAGGTAATAAAATATTTAAAAGAAATCGGTTATGAGGTAATATGTTTAGACAGAGACCGTGATTTTGGAAATGACCAAAAAATGAATTCAATTCCTGAAGATTGTATTCATTACCCCGGAGAATCTTTGGCCGACATAATTAATTGTTTACATTATTGCGAATTTTTTATAGGTTTAAGTTCTGGATTATCTTGGCTAGCTTGGTCTTGTTTTAAACCTGTGGTTATGATTTGCGGTTTTTTGGAAAAAGAATATCATTTTGATGAGGCTTACTATGTGCAAAATAAAAACGTTTGCAATTGTTGTTGGAACAAAGGAAAACATTTTGATTCTTCAAATTGGATGTGGTGCCCAGAAAATAAAGATTTTGAATGCTCGAAAGAAATTTCTTTTGAAATGGTAAAGAATAATATAGATAATCTAATATCTAACAATAATTTATAATACATATGAAATGTAAAATTACATTAAAAAGTTATCCTTTAGGGGATACTATTGCAGCAATCCCTCAAGTGGATAAATTTCAAAAATTAACAGGTTATGAGGTAGGCCTTTTTATAAGCGATAGATACAAAAGTTTATTTGAAAAAGCCTATTCAAATATCAGTTTCAATCCAGAAAATTTTTCATTTGAAAAAAATATAGATATTGATTTTTCTTTTAATCAACCTTTACAAAAAGGTTATGCAGACGATTTAGGTATAGAATACAAAGAAGAAAGACCTAAAGTATATATACCTGAAAATTTGCAATCGCCATTCCCTGAAAAGAAATATATAACTTTATCAATGCAGTCTACCCACCAAGGTAGATATTGGAACAATAAAAATGGTTGGGACTTTTTAATAAAATATTTAAAACAAAAATATAACATTCATACTGTTTGTATAGATCGTGATGCTAAGTGGGGTGTGGAAAAACATTATAATTCAAAACCTAAAAAAGCTATTGATAGAACCGGCATTTCTTTAGACAAATGCATAGAGTATATAAATAACAGTTTATTTCACGTAGGGGTCTCAACGGGTTTGAGTTGGTTGGCTCATGGCTGTGGCAAGCATGTCGTGTTAGTATCGAATGTAACAAAGCATTGGTACGAGTTCACTAATGATACAACAAGAATTTATGACGAAAGCGTTTGTCATGGATGTTTAAATGAAGAACAATTCGACAGCTCTAATTGGTTGTGGTGTCCACGTAAGAAAAATTTTGAATGTACTAAAAAAATATCTTTTCCAGTGGTAAAAGAAAAATTAGATAACCTTATAAAAAATAATTATTCATGAAAATAGAAGTTTCAAATGGAGAGATTTTAGACAAATTATCAATTTTAGAATTGAAAATGCGTTTCATAAATAATGAAAATCAAAAAGATAATATTATCAAAGAGTATAAATATTTAAAAAGCGCCTCCATGGAGATTTTTCATAAAGACGATAATTTATTTCCTTATGATTTGTACAGGGAATTAAGCGATATTAATTTAAAATTATGGAAAATAGAAGATGCTATTAGACTAAAAGAAAAAAATAAAGAATTTGACGATGAGTTTGTTGATCTAGCCCGTGCAGTTTATTATACAAATGACGAGCGATCAAAAACAAAAAAAGAAATAAATTTACAAACTAACTCTGAACTTATCGAAGAGAAGTCTTACAAGGATTATTGTTGAATTAAAGATTTAAAAATCATTTCATATTTTTTACATTGTAATTCTATAGTGTAATTATGTAAAGCATTTTTTAAGCAATCGTCTGGGTTTATTTCTTTATCAATATTATTCAAAGCAAAACTAAATTGTTGATAAGTAGAACATCTAAAACCAGTATAACCTTGTTTAACTGTTTCTGTAAAACCTCCAAAGTCTGTTGTTATAGTTGGTGTGCCAGAAAACTGCGCTTCAATGACAGTCCAGTTGCAAGGTTCTGTGAAAAAACTAGGGGCCAATAAAAATTTAGCATTACTTAATAATTCTTTTCTTTTTTCTGGACCTACAAAACCTAAAAATTTACAATATTTAGTATCTTTAAGTTTTAATATATTAGGTCCTGCAAAATAAATTTCTTGCTGTGTTTTATTGCACATGTCGTATGCAGCTTTAGCGCCCTTCGCTTCTGTCACTCTGCCTAAAAACAAAGCTGTATTTGATTTTTCTTTTTTGAATTCAAAGTCTTCTTTTTTAAACCCCGGAGGAACAACAAAAGCTTTATTGAATTGTATATTTAGTTTTGCTGCGCCATGGAGTTTGTGAAGCTGTGCGTAAGTTTCAAATATTTTTACATCTGCAAACATTGAGTCATACCCTATGCTTGGCTCTATAATTACAGCTTTATCATAAAAATGTTTGACGCAAGGTTGATGAGCGTATCCAAACCAACACAATATAAATTCATCTTTTGATTTTAATCTTTTATTTAATTCTTCGATGCAATTTTTATTAAATGTTTTTACCGCTTCCGTTTCAACATTTTGATTAAAACCTTCTGTTTTCCAAGAATTTAAATCTTTATAGCTTTTTTTTAAAACTTCATCGTCTGTGACTGTTATGTGTTCAGTGCATAAGACTTTAGAATTTTTGTGCCCATAATGATAAACAGTATGACCCTTTTTAGTCATTTCTTCACAAAATTTATAAACTTTTTGAACAAAGGCGCATAATGAAGTGTTTTTATCTGTAGCTGCATAAGGAACGCTAAGACAATGGAAAATCATATATATATAGTGTAATATATTTTACAATATGTCAACAAAAAAACGTAGAACGGCTAAAGAGACAATTAAGGAAGTTTTAGAAGACAATGTTTTTAGACAAGTTAAATTAAAAATAAAAAAATTCGAACTAACAAAAAAACAAAAAAATTTCGTAGAGTTAGCTTTTAATAGAGACACTAAAATAATCTTTGTTAATGGTGTAGCGGGTTCATCCAAAACATTTTTATCTGTTTATTCTGCTCTTCATCTTCTAAATGCTAATCCAAAATATGAAATAAAATATATTAGAACCATTGCAGAAGCAGGAGAAAGAGGTTTGGGATCTCTGCCCGGAACTGTAGATGAAAAATTTAATCCATTCATGATGCCGTTGTACGATAAGTTGGATGAATTACTTCCTGTTACTCAATCTAAGTATTTAGAAGACCAAGGGTATATCGAGGCGTTTCCTGTAAATTTCCTTAGAGGCGCTACATGGAATGATAAGGTGATTATAGCAGACGAGGCTCAAAACTACTCCACAAAGGAGCTTGTGACGCTTCTGACACGCATAGGAGAAGGAACTAAGATGTTTATATGTGGAGATTCGATGCAATCTGATATTGGAGCTAAATCAGGTTTTACAAAAATTTATAATTTATTTAAAAGTCAAGAAAGTGAATCTAAAGGTATTCATTGTTTTGAGTTTGGTCAAGAGGATATAGTGAGAAGCGAGATTTTAAAATATATTGTAGAAGTATTTAAAGAACTAGATAAATAATAAATAAAATATATAATAAGATATGAGTAGCATATACTGTTCGCAATGCGGTAGTAAGCATCAAGCTGGAGCAAAATTTTGTTCTTCATGTGGCAACGCTTTGTCTGCTTTGTCGAGACAAGTAAACCAAGTGAATCAAATTGCTGATGTTGAAGTTCAAACTGAAGAAAGTTTTAGGAGGCCAAAAGGTTTAGCTTACGAAATAGATAGGGGTGGAAATAACGTTTATAAAGCAGAAGATATTTTCAATTCTAACCCTGTTGATGAAGGAAGTAAAATAAAAAGACCAATAGGCCAACAAACAAAAATGTCTGAACAAGAATTACTCTCAGAATCCTTAAAAGAATGCGCCCCTGTAAAAAATATAAAAGAAATTAATGAAACATAAGGGGAAAAAATTTGAGGACATGTATGAAATAATTGACGACGTAATAAAAAAACGTAAATCTAAATGGCGTTTAAAAGCTATTACTTGGTTTGACTTTGAAGATATAGAGCAAATTATCAAGTTGCATATATATAAAAAATGGCATTTATGGGATCAATCTCGCCCTATAGAGCCTTGGGTTAATAGAATAGCCACAAATCAAATAAAAAATATTATAAGGAATAATTACACCTCTTTTGCTAAACCCTGTTTATCTTGCCCCTTTAATACAAGCAAAGGAATAGAAATAACTTTCGAAAATTCTTGTGGTTTTACAGCTAGTAAAATTCAATGCAATGAATGCCCTCTTTACGCTAAATGGGAAAAACTAAAAAAACCAGCTTTTGATGTAAAAATGACTGTTAGCTTGGAAAATCATAAAAATTATTACATGTCATTTCAGTCTACTGCGGAGTGTGATTATAGAAAAGCGGAAAGAAGACTTCACGGATTAATGAAATCATGTTTAAGTGATAAACAGTTTTTTGTTTATAAAATGTTTTTTATTGATTGTTTGCATGACGATGAAATAGCTAAAATATTAAATTTTAAAACTAACGAAAAAGGTCGAAAGGCTGGATACAAACAAATCAAAAACTTAAAAAAAATGTTGTACCAAAAAGCTCAAAAACTGATGAAAGAAAATGATTTGTTTTCTGAGTAATTATGTTAACAGAAGAAAATAAAATTTTTATAAATGAAAAAATAGAAAGCGGATTAAATGATTATGTCGTCATAGCTAATCTGCTTTTTAAAAAAGAGAAGCTAACAGGTAGATCTAAGCAAGCAAAAATGGTTAGAGATTATCTCGTCGAAGCTGGAATGCTCGAAAAAAAGAAGCGTCAAAATTTTTCTCCAGTAAAAGAAAAACTAACAGATAATCAAAAAGAATTTATTGAGCAGAATATAGAGTCTGAGATGAGTCCGAAGCAGATCACAGAGCTTTTATTTAGTAGTAAATTTCAAGGCGCTCAAAATTCAAATATTTATGCTACATCAGAGTATAGAGCTGTACATAAATACATAAAAGAAAAACATCCCACTTTGTTGGTTGAGAATGAATCAGGTGTTAATCAGAAATACTCTGTTCCTCGATCTTTGAAAACTGTTCTTGGAAAAGTTAATAGATGGTGTGGGCAAAATATAAATGAAGAAAAAATGTCTTTGCAGCACAGAAAATGTTTAGAAAAATTATTAATTTATTTAAGTAGTCCAAGGTTCGTTGGTAACTATGACGCTTATTCTTCTGTTCCAGATAAAGATCTTTTTGAAGCTGAATTTGTAAGATCTGTTTGGGATAAGCCTGACTTAACAATGGATGAAATTAATTTGTATATAAATGTTTGCATGGATTACATAAATTTACGCCAGATAGATATTAAAAAAAATAAAGTTAATCAAATGTTTAGCGAAACGCAGGAACAAAATGATTTAACTATTCGTTTGACTGAAATTTTGAAAACTATTAGTGAGGAGTATAATCAGTGCGCAAGACGCATTGATCAGAGCATACAAAAGTTAAACGGGGAAAGAGCAAAGAGGGTAGAAAAACATCATCAGAAAAACGCATCTATTTTAAATCTTGTAGAACTTTTTCAAGATGAAAAAGAAAGAAGCATGATGATTCAAATAGCTGAAATGCAAAAACAAGCGATAGAAGAAGAAGCTGATAAGTTAGAGAATATGTCTTCTTGGAAAGCGAGAATATTAGGCATATCAAAAGAAGATGCAATATGATAAAATGCAAGATATGTAATCAAGAATTTGAAACTGATAAAGCTCTACACGCTCACATTAAAAAACACGGAATTTATCAAGCAGAATATTATTGCACTCACTATCCTAGATTTTCTTTATTTCATAAAAAAAAGATACCGTTTATAAATAAAAAAGATTACTTCTCAAAAGAATTTTTAGATATAGATGAGTTTTTATTGTGGGAGCAAAATTCTAATCCTGAAGATGTGAGAAAAAAATGCGTAGAACTTTTAGAGAAAAGAGTAAAGCAGAAAAACCATCTTTACGCACCGTCTCACAATGAATTAAAAACGCTTAATTTACCTCCCATTAATATATTTAAAAAACATTTTAAATCTTATACTAAAGCATGTAAAGCTATTGGTTTGGAGCCACTTTTAAATAAGCCGATGCCTAAAGATTTTACAGCTTTAAAAGAAATTGATAATTTAGAAATGTTGGTCGATACTAGAGAGCAAGATCCCCTACCTTTTAAGAAAACAAAAATAGAAAAACTTTATGTAGGAGATTATTTAATTAAAGGAAAAGAGTATACTTATACTTACGTTGATAGAAAAAGCGAATCAGATTTTTTAGGAACAATGAGTGGAGGTATTTCTAGGTTTAAAAAAGAATTAGAAAAAGCTGTAGCTTTAGAGTCTTATTTATTTGTTGTTATTGAGAGCAGCATAGATAGCATTAAAAAAAATCAAAGTAGGTTTAGAAGAAAAATAAATTTAGAATATATATTTCATAACATGAGGGATTTAATGCACGAATATCCCAGAAAGATACAATTTGTTTTTACTGGTAGCAGAGAAAAATCTTTAAAACTAATCCCTCTTTTACTTTATCATGGAAAAAAATTATGGGATGTAGATGTGCAATATTATTTAGATCATGAGCTGGGAAACAGGTAATCAAAAAAACAGAAAAAAAGAATTCATATCAAATGAAGACTTGCTAAAAAAGAAGGGCTTTTTAGAGGAGAAAGAAGCTAAGTTATTATTTTATCAATTTTTAAGGAACAATGTAACGTTTGCTACTGATTTGATAACTGGTGTGCAGCTATTTCCTTTTCAGCATATGGCTATTAAAAGCATGTTGGAAAGTGATTACTTTTTAGGTGTGTGGTCTCGCGGCATGAGTAAAAGTTATACCACAGGTATTTATGCTGTATTAGATGCTATTTTAAATCAAGGTGTTGAAACAGGTATTCTTTCTAGGTCGTTTCGTCAATCAAAAATGATTTTTAAAAAGATAGAAGACATAGCTGCAAAACCAGAAGCTTATTTATTAAAACAATGTATTACTCATGTTTCTAAAAGTAATGATGAATGGGTAATGGAAATAGGTAAAAGCAGAATTCGCGCTTTACCTTTAGGTGATGGTGAAAAGCTGCGTGGATTTCGTTTTCATCGTATTATTATTGATGAGTTTTTGCTTATGCCAGAACGTATTTATAATGAAGTTATAGTGCCGTTTTTATCTGTTGTTCAAAACCCCACCCAAAGAGAAGAACTGTATCAAGTGGAAAATAGATTGATTGAGCAAGGTAAACTTTCTGAAGAAGATAGATATCAATGGCCCAACAATAAACTAATAGCTCTTTCGTCTGCTTCTTTTAAATTTGAATATTTATATAAGCTATATGAACAGTATGAAAATTTAATTTTTAACCCCAAAAATAACGAAAGAACAAGACGATGTGTTATGCAATTTAGTTATGATTGCGCTCCTGTTCAGTTGTATGATCAAAATCTTATTAATCAGGCAAAGGCGACAATGAGTGAGTCGCAGTTTATGAGGGAATTTGGGGCTCAATTTACTGACGATAGTTCTGGATATTTTAAAATTTCTAAAATGGCTTTATGCACTGTTCCTGACGGTGAAATGCCTTCTACAGAAGTAGTGGGGAGACCAGATGATGAATATATAGTCGCTGTTGATCCATCTTGGTCGGAAACAGAATCTTCAGATGATTTTGCCATTCAAGTTTTAAAATTAAATGAAGAAAAAAGAATTTGTACTTTGGTTCATTCTTATGCTTTGTCTGGCTCCTCATTAAAAGAGCATATAAAATACTTTTTATATATATTACAAAACTTTAACGTTGTGGCTGTTTGCATGGATTACAATGGAGGAGTTCAATTTATGAATTCTTGCAACGAAAGCGAGTTATTTAAAGAAGCTAACATTGATCTTAAACAAATGACTACAGAATTCGAAAAGCCAGAAGATTACGCTCAAAACTTAATCGCTGCAAAAAATGAATATAATAAATCTAGTCGTAAATACGTGTTTTTAAGAAAACCAACTTCTAGTTGGATTAGGGTCGCTAATGAATTATTACAAGCTAATTTTGATCATAGACGTATATTTTTTGGAAGCAGAGCTATAGATAATAACTTTAGGTCTCAAACTAAAAAGAAAATAAATATTTTAAATTTAAAATTCTCTAATATGGCAGATTCTGATAAACAAAATGAAGAAGCTAAAATGATAGATTTTGTTGAACATTTGTCAGATATGATACTTTTAACAAAAACAGAGTGCGCTTTAATACAAATAACTACCACAGCTCAAGGTACGCAGAGTTTTGATTTGCCTCCCAACTTAAAAAGAAAAACAGGGCCTGATAAGCCAAGAAAAGACAGTTATTCTGCATTAGTTTTAGGAAATTGGTTGGTAAAAGTATATTATGATATGAAACATACAGAAGTAGAAGCTGTTCAGGAAACTTTCACTCCTATGTTTATAAATTAAAAGTTTAAAAGTCACTTCAAAAGTAACTTTGTGTAATTACTATATGTAATATGACTCGCAAGTATACAAAAAAATCAGATTATTGGAACAAGTTTTCTAAAGGAACTAGCGACAAAAACGCTTCTTTAGAGGATTTAATTAAAAATGAGTCTTCAGAGCCTCAAATTATAGGAGACCCTTTTTATGATTTTGACTCTTCTGCATCTTATTCTAGAACAGGGGGTGATTCCACCACTGGCACAAGAAGAAATAGAATATCCGTAAAGCCAAAGATTTATAAATATGCAAACATCAGAGAAGGTTTACTACCTTTCGAGATGTCAATCAATGGATATAACGTTAGAGACGCTATAGAGTTGTGCCAAAAAGCTTATGCAAATGTAGCTATTTTCAGAAATGCTGTAGACATAATGTCAGAATTTTCTAATGCTGAAATAGTATTAGAAGGTGGTAGTCAAAAATCAAGAGATTTTTTTACTAAATGGATGAAATACGTAAAGATGTGGAGAGTGAAGGATCAGTATTTCAGAGAATATTACAGAAGTGGAAACATATTTTTTTACAAAATAAATGCTAAGTTTCAGTTGAATGATTTTCAGAGAATATTACAAAGTTATGCTAATAACGATGAATTAAATTATAAAAATACAGAAAAGATATTTAATTACCCTACTTCTTATGATGTAAAAAATTCTATACCTGTACAATATACTTTATTAAATCCTTTTTACTTAACAGTTAAAAGAACAAGTTCTTGGAAACAAGTTGTTTATGAAAAAATACTTTCTGAATATGAATTAGAAAGATTGCAGAATCCTAAAAATGATCATGATAAAATGATCTACGATAATTTAGATTCGGAAACTCAAGACAAAATTAAAAATGGGCAGTGGTCTCAAGATGGTTTAAAAATACAATTAAATCCTACTGATGTTATTTATTCTTTTTATAAAAAACAAGATTATGAGCCATTTGCTGTGCCGTTTGGTTTTGCTGTTTTGGATGATATTAATTTTAAGTTAGAAATGAAAAAGATAGATCAAGCGATCTGTCGAACAATTGAAAATGTTATTCTTCTGATTACTTTAGGAACAGAACCTTCAAAAGGCGGCATAAATCATAAAAACATATCTGCCATGCAATCTTTACTAAGTAATCAATCTGTGGGGAGAGTGTTAGTGGCTGATTACACAACTAAAGCTGATTTTATCATTCCTGATATGAATAAAGTATTAGGGTATGAAAAATATAAAATTGTTAATGAAGATATAAAAGAAGGTTTGCAGAATATCTTAATCGGTTCTGAAAAATTTGCTAACACAACAATAAAAGCGCAAGTATTTTTTGAAAGATTGAAAGAGGCGAGAAACGCTTTCTTAAATGATTTTATGCAGCCAGAAATGGAACTTATATTTAAGAATTTAGGTTTCAAGGGTCGTTGTCCAGTTGCTAAATTTGAAGAAGTTTCAATTAAAGATGAAACTCAATTTAATAGAGTCGTGACTAGAATGATGGAACTAGGGATTTTACCTCCTGAAGAAGGTATTAAAGTTATTGAAACAGGAATTTACCCCACAACTCAAGAATTAGAAGCTGCTCAAGAAAAATTTGTAGAGCAAAGAAAGAAGGGTTTTTATAATCCAATTGTTGGTGGTGTTCCTACGATAGCCCCTGCTGATGGTGATGATGATGAAGAATTAGAAAAGTTAGAGCAACCTAAACAAAATAAAGTTCCTAACGAAAGAGGGAGACCTGTAGGCGCTGTAGCATCTGTTTACTCTAAAGAAGATATAGCGCAAGTTTTTGATTTAACTAAAGATTTGTATAACAATGTTCAAGGTTTACTTAAAAATAAGTATAACAAAAAACGTTTAAACAAAGATCAGAAAAAATTAGCCGAAAATATAAGTGAGGCTATAATTGTAGGCTCTGAAAATAAAGATTGGAGTCAAGTTGCTGAGAAGGTTATTTCTGATCCTAGCGTTTTAGATAAAATGGGTATATTGAAAAAAGTTCAAGATTTAGCTTCGGAGCATGATTTAAACACTTATGCAGCCGCTCTATTATATCACAGCGCTAATAAATAAGTGTAATAAATATTATGTTTCAATACAAAACAAGGTTTGACAATATTGTCACCGCATCATTGAACTTCGATAATAATGTTTTGTTATCGCAAGCTTCTTTGGAGCCTTTAAAAGGCTTAATGCCTGATTCTGTAAATTTAGAAAAAAATGTTGATTTAGTTGGTGCAGCTTTTAACGCTGCCGTTGTTAATAAGTTTAATAAAAATGGCGATGGTATTGACACAAACACAGCCATCGCTTTCAAGGAATATTTTATTCATAAACCTACTAATATAGAACATAAAAAACAAAAAGTAGTAGGACATATTGTGAATTCAGGTTTTTCTTCTTATGAAAACAATAAAGTTTTAAGCGATGCTGAAGTAGGCGGTTCATTAAATCCATTCAATATAGCTTTAGCAGCAGTTGTTTATAAAACAGTTGATAGAGAATTTGCTGATGCTTTAGTTGAATCTAATGAATCAACATCAAATTTATACGAAAAAATAAGCGCAAGTTGGGAGATTGGTTTCAATGATTATTTTGTTGCTGTGGGTAGTGAGGACCTTAAAGAGGCTGATATTATCACAGATAAAAAACAAATAGAAGAATTTAAAAAATACATGAAGGGTTTTAGTGGTAACGGTTTCATGAATGATGGAACTCCAGTTTATAGATTAGTTACCGGCAGAATTTATCCTTTAGGAATCGGGTTTACTACAAATCCAGCTGCAGATGTGGAAGGTGTAGTAGTGGACGATGGAAAAAATAATAACATTCAACAAGAAAGTGACGCTATAAAGGACGTAGAATCTATACACGTTAACAGTTTAGAGTTACTTAAAATAAATAATAATTTTTCACAAAATAAAAAATCCCCTGTAAAAATAAACAAAAATAATATTATGGATCTAGAACAAATATTAACAGAATTAAAGACGGTTCTAGCTGAAAAGCGAGATACCGATACATTCAGCGACGAAGCTGTTGCGAACATTTCGCAAAAAATCGCTGAAAGCATCAAAGAAAAGAGCGATGAGATTCAAGCTAAGATTTCCGCTGCTGAAGAAGCCAAATTAGAGGCTGTTGCAGAAGCAGATCAACTTAAGAAGGATCTTGTGTCTAATAGCGAAAAGCTAGACGAAGCTCTTTCTAAAATTAACGAACTTGAATCAACATTATCTGCTCAAGCTGCGCAAGAATTATTTAATTCTAGAATGAGCCTTCTAGATGCAGATTATGATTTTGAAGATGCTGATAGAAAGATTTTATCAGACGAATTAAAAGATTTAGATAGCTCTGATGAAGCTTTTGCTTCTTTCCAAGAGAAAGTAAGCGTTTTATATCGCCACAAAAGCAACGCTTTCAAAGAAGAGCAAGAAAAGATTTTCCAAGAAAAATTAGAGGCTGAATTAGCAAAAAGAATTCAAAAAGTTGAAGAAGTAGAAACATCTGAAGCTTCCGTTAAAGAAGAAGAAAATGTTGAAGTTGAAACTGCTTTAGCGAATTCAGAAACTGAAGAAGCTTCTATTCCAGCTCAAAATATTGAGCCTACAGAGCAAGAACTTTCTTGGAAAGAAAAATTAGGTAAGGCTTTTTCTAAAGAAAATATAACAATTAACTTCTAAAGGTTATGGCACTAAGATTATATCCATTCAGACAATACAGCGAACAAGATGTTATCAATTTGTTTGCAAACGACACTGCTGATACTGCGCCGTCTACAAACGGTAATGGTTCAGCTGGTGTATTCGTAAAAGTTTCAGCTGGTAATATGGACCTAGATCCTATTACTTATGCTGATAACGGTTATTTAGGTAAAACAGATTATCCGTTTATTGGCGCTGCTCAATATCCATCTGTTCCTTTAACTTTCACTGCGGCTACCGCTGGAACTCCAGTTTTAGGTATTACGTTAAATCAGACAGTTTTAGAAGATGAAAACGGTGAAAAACTTCTGTATAACCCCGTTAAAGCTGCAGAACTTCAGGCTGTTTTAAGCGGCCAAGCAGTTCCTGTCGCAACTCGCGGAACATTTACTTTAGCTGATACAGCTGTTGATTGGGTTGACGCAAATATGGTCGTCAATTCTAATCTCTTAATTTCGGCTAACGCTGGTAAAGTTTCTGGTTTAGCGCCTACTAATGCTGGACCATTAACTGGTCAATACACCATCGTCGGTAAAGTTTTAGCTACTGGTCAGCGTGTTTCTTCTAACGGTGAAAGCGATCAGTTCGCTGGAACTGGAACTGGAAAATACGCTTTGGTTCAAATTGACTGCACAAGCACAACCACTCTGTAATTTAGATTAGATTAATAATATGAAAATAGTTTTAAAAAGAACAGACGAACAGGTTGAGTTAATCAAAGCTTTGGCATCAAAGAATCGTGAAGTAGCCTATGACGCACAGGTCGCTTTGGCTGAATTCATTGGTCCTGTTTTAGCTGAAGTAATTAATAACGCTCCAACTGTTTCAAACTTGTTTACAAGTTTACAATTTAACGCTGAAGATAACCCTTCAATTCCTTTGGATTTATACTATGATGTTTTCGATGAAGATTATATCAAAGTTTATAGCCAGAGTGTTGCTGGAGGTTTACCTCAGAACATCGTTCAGCCTACAGCTTCTGAACTCAAAATCGCAACATATCGTTTAGATAGCGCTGTTGCTTTTGATAAGAAATACGCTGCTAAAAGCCGTTTAGATGTTGTTAGCAAATCTTTCACTCGCGTAGCTCAAGAAGTTATGTTAAAGCAAGAAAGAACTTCTGCTAACCTTCTTATGACAGCTTTAGCAAACGCTACAACAGGAAATAGCGGTACAGCTTCTGATAATCAGCACGTTTTCCGTTCTGCATTCAAGGGCCGTTTTCTTCTTGACGATTTAAATAAGCTTTTCACAAAAATCAAACGTGTTAACGCTTCTTTTGTCGGCGGCACTCCTTCTGGAGCTCGTAGAGGTTTAACTGATTTAATCGTTTCTCCTGAAATCATTGAAGATTTAAGAGGTATGGCTTATAATCCTGTTAACACAGTTGCTCCTAATGGAGCAGCTCCTCATAATCAAACTGATGGTATCGCTTTAACAGATAATGTTAGAGAGCAGATTTTCTCTCAGTCTGGTTTGACAGAATTCTACGGCGTTTCCTTAATGGAGATTCTTGAATTGGGTGTTAATAAGAAATTCAACACAATCTTTAGCACAGTGGCAGGTTCTACAACATTTGCTGATAACTCTAAGGTTAATCAGAATAGTGGAACAGCACAAGCTATTCAGAGCGATGAGGAAATCGTCGTGGGTCTTGATAGATCCCGTGACGCTCTTGTTCGTGCCGTTGCTGTTGATTCTGACACAGGTTCCGAATTTAACCTTCAAGCCGATGACCAGTACACCCTTCGTCAGGGTAAAATTGGTTACTTTGGAGCTGTTGAAGAGGGCCGTATGGTTCTTGACAACCGTGCTCTTGTCGGTCTTATCGTTTAAGTTCGAAAAGCAACCGTTTTACAGAGGTGCCACTCAAAAGGGTGGCACCTTTTTTATTGAATTTTAACATTTTTAAGTATTATAATATATATGGCAAAAAAATCAGTCAAAAAATCAGTTAAGTCAAAAAAGTCATCAGAGTTAGATAATTTAACTTTTGCAGACGGTAAGGTTCATGAAGATCCTGAAATATCTAAAGTCAGAGAATTAGAAAAAGCTTTAGGTATGGAAAAAAGTAATCCTTTTGGCACAAGCAACTTAGAAATTTTTAAAACGAAGTTGAGTGAAATGACCAATATAGACATGCAGCATTTATGTGAGAAGGTTGGTATTTTTGCTAGTGGCTCTCGACAAGATATTAAAAATAAATTATTAAGAGAGTTTAAATCTACACATAAAGGGTCTATACACTTAACTTCTCAGCAGCCTGTTATGGATTTAGACCCTAACAATCCAGAGCACCAAAAGTTATTAAAAATATTAGGTGAAATCTAGTATTTATTCTTTTTTCTTTACAATAGGTGTAAAGTAAGATGTGGCAACGCAACTTACTGTAATTAGAGGAGATACGTTTGGTACTCAAACGATAAATTTGTCGTCTTCGACAGATGATTTTACCGGACTAAGTTGTACGGGGCAACTTAGAGCTCACCCTGATGGTAATTTAGTATATCAATTTGTTCCTACCGTTTCTTATGCAGAACAATTAAGTGGTTCTGTGTATTTTAATATACCTGCAAGTGAGACAAAACAGTTTCCCCCTTTGAATTTGTACGGTGACGTACATTTTTTCGCAACTGGTATAAAAGATCAAACATTATTTGAATTCAGGTTGAATGTATTGCCTGATGTAACTCACTTATAAAATGGCAGATATAGAAGTAAATGTAGAATCAACAAATAGGCAGATAGACATTAATCTATCTAGCCCTAGCGACATTGATACTTCTACAAAAGAAAGGGGGCCAGCCGGTTCTTCTGGTAGTAGTGGTACTGACGGTAGTAGTGGCACTAGTGGTACTAGTGGGTCTTCTGGTATAGATGGTAATTTTGCTGGCGCATCTTTTGAGTATAATTTTTTAACTAATGTAGAAAATACTGACCCCGGTGCTGGCGATTTTAAATTTAGCGCCTCGCAGCAAAATCAAACTACAAGAATAAATGTAAGTTCTGAAGATATAAATGGTACAGATATATCTAGTTTTTTAAGATCTTTAGATAATTCGACTTCAGACATTAAAGGTTATTTTAGCGTATCTAAAACTAGTGATCAAGCTTTATTTTTATTATTTACAATTAGCGCTGTTGCTCAAGTTGGTAATTATTTTAGAGTAACTGTATCTTTAGTAGAAAGTAGTAGCGCAAGCCCCTTCACTAATGGTGATAATTGTATATTAAGTTTCACTCGAACAGGAGATAAAGGTGATGGAACTAGTGGAACCTCTGGCTCTAGCGGCTCCTCTGGTTCAAGCGGTTCTTCTGGAAGCAGTGGTTCTTCTGGAACAGATGGTTCTTCTGGGACAAATGGTTCTTCTGGAACTAGTGGTATTTCAGGCACAAGTGGTTCTTCTGGAACTAGCGGATCTAGTGGTTCAAGTGGTTCTTCTGGTTCAAGTGGGTCTTCAGGGACTAATGGATCTTCAGGAACG
>VTLG01014107.1_pt1 | contig 21239 bp, 18 predicted proteins | sample 4694571 | NCBI WGS metagenome assembly VTLG01 (sample SAMN12604809, study PRJNA352737) | marine metagenome | biome: ENVO:00000447; feature: ENVO:00000209|ENVO:00000569|ENVO:01000036; material: ENVO:00002151; isolation source: viral sequences binned using virsorter ... | reverse complement strand
ATAAGAAACTATTTTCATATGAGGAATATATAATGAAGTTTAGAAGTGGTTCAGAAGAAAAGGTTTATAACTTTTTAAAAGATAATAAAGTAAAAGTTAAATATGAACATGATAAATATAGTTATGAGTGGCATGAAATTAAAACTTATTGCCCTGACTTTTTATTACCTAATGGTACTTACATAGAAGTTAAAGGACGATTTACTATAGAGATGAGAAAGAAACATTTATTTTTTAGAAAGTGTAATCCTAAAATTTTAATAAGGTTTGCGTTTGATAATCCAAATAAAAAGTTAAACAAAGGTGGTACTATGACTTATGCAGGGTGGTGTAATAAACACAACTTTGATTACTGTAAAATTAGTGATGGTATTCCCACACACTGGTATGATGCAACAATATGATAATTTTTTTCAAACAGTTGAAAGTTATTTTATCAGTAGTACAACTGCTGAAAGAACTTTATTTCTTGCAGTTATATTACAAGCATTGCTTGATGCCACGCAAAAAGATTCTAATGATTTAGAAAGTTGTAAATATAAACGTGAAGCTATACTTTGGTTTACTACAAAGCATGGTAAGAAGAAAGATGATTTTGAATATATTTGTGAGTTAGCTGATATTGATTCCAACTATATGAGAAAGGTGGCTCTTGAGATATTAACATCAAAGAGAACCACATTTATAAGAAGTCATATCAATGCTATCTTGACACACAGAGATAGTTATGATAGAATTAAACTTAAAAAAAGAAAGGGGAAATAATTATGTTACCAACTGAATACCAAAACTATATTGCAATATCTCGTTATGCAAGATGGATTGAAAAAGAAAACAGAAGAGAAACCTGGAGTGAAACTGTTGAACGATATGTTAGTTATATGCAAGGACGTTATGAAAAATTAACGAAGAAAAAATTAGATAAGAAAGAAAGAGATAGATGGGTTGATGCTATAACTACATTAAAAGTTATGCCTTCAATGAGAGCATTAATGACTGCAGGTCCTGCCTTAGATAAAGATAATGTAGCAGGATTTAATTGTTCTTATGTTGCAATAGATAACGTAAGAACCTTTGATGAAATAATGTATATACTTATGTGTGGCACTGGTGTAGGGTTTAGTGTTGAAAGACAATACGTTGATAAACTTCCTGAGATTGCAGAAAAGTTTCATACTACTGAAACAGTAATTAAAGTTAGAGATAGTAAAATAGGTTGGGCAAAATCTTATCGTGAACTTATTGCTATGTTATACGCAGGACAAATACCACAATTTGACGTGTCTCTTGTCAGACCTGCAGGTGCTAAACTAAAAACATTTGGTGGACGTGCCAGTGGTCCTGACCCATTAAGAGATTTATTTAAATTTAGTATTGAAACATTTCAAAAAGCTAGTGGCAGAAAATTAAATAGTATTGAGTGTCATGATATTGTATGTAAGATTGCAGACGTAGTTGTTTGTGGTGGTGTAAGACGTTCAGCTTTAATTAGTTTGTCTAATCTTTCAGATATTAGAATGAGAGATGCAAAGACTGGTCAATGGTGGGATAATAATCCACAAAGAAGTTATGCTAATAACTCTGTAGCTTATACTGAAAAACCTGACATAGGTACATTCATGAAAGAGTGGGTATCTCTTTATGATTCTAAATCAGGTGAACGTGGTATATTTAATAGAGTTGCATCACAAAAAATGGCAACACGTTCAGGTAGAAGAGATGGTGAACATGACTTTGGAACTAATCCATGTTCAGAAATAGTATTACGAAATAAACAATTTTGTAATTTATCTGAAGTAGTTGTAAGACCTGATGATACTGAAAAAACTTTAAAAGAAAAGGTAGAGATAGCAACAATCTTTGGTACACTTCAATCAACTCTATCAGACTTTAGATATTTAACTAAACAATGGAAAGATAATACTGAAGAAGAAAGACTATTAGGTGTTTCTCTTACTGGTATTATGGATAATTTTATATTATCAGGTGGTGCTTTTAATCAAGCAGTTTTAAAATCTCTGTTAGTTAATTTAAAAGACCATGCAATTGAAACAAATAAAAAATGGGCAGAGTTATTAGGAGTTAATCAATCAACTGCTATTACTTGTGTTAAACCTTCAGGAACTGTATCACAATTAGTTGACTCAGCTTCAGGCATACACCCACGTTATTCACCTTATTATCTTAGAACTGTAAGAGCAGATAAAAAAGACCCTTTGTGTGACATGATGATAGATAAAGGTTTTCATGCTGAAGATGATGTAATGAAACCAAACGATACTAAAGTTATTTATTTTCCTATGAAGTCTCCAGTAGAATCAGTAATGAGAGATGCTAAATCTGCTATTGAACAACTAGAGATATGGAAAACTTATCAGTTATATTGGTGTGAACATAAACCTTCAATTACAGTTTATGTAAAAGAAGAAGAATGGTTACAAGTTGGAGCATGGGTATATGAAAACTTTGATGTGATGAGTGGTGTGTCATTCTTACCACACTCTGACCATTCATATAAACAAGCACCTTATCAAGAAGTTGATAAGAAAACTTATCAAGAGTGGTTAACTAAGACTCCAAGAAATATTAATTGGATGGACTTAACTAAATATGAAAAGGAAGATACAACTACTTCATCAAAAGAACTTGCATGTACTGCAGGTGCATGTGAAATAGTTTAAAAAAATATTTGACTTTAATAATTAAAAGGAGTATAATTATATAATGTTTATAAATGCAAGAGCAACACATAAGGAAGAAACAGTTCATCCTTTACCTAAAGAAAAAACTAATTTTGTTTTTATAGGTTATGATTCTCGTGAAGATATAGCTTATAGAGTTTGTGAAAACTCATTAGCTAGACATAGTTCAAGACCTTTAACCATAATTGATTTGAATGTCTCTCACTTGAGAAATAGTGGTCATTTTACTAGAGAATGGAGAGAAGATAAAGAGGGTCAAAAATATGATGTGTTAGATGACAAGCCTTTTTCAACAGAGTTTAGTCATACTAGATTTTTGTGCCCTCATTTAGCTAAGATAAATAAAATGAAAAATTGGGTAATGTTTTGTGATTGTGATTTTTTATTTCTTAGAGATGTAGATAAACTGTTTAAGTTTGTAGAAGATAACTATGATGATAAAGCTGTTGCTTGTGTTAAGTTTGATTGGCAACCTACTGAAGATACTAAGATGGATAATCAAAAACAACTAGGTTATGATAAAAAACTATGGTCTTCATTAATGTTATTTAATATGAAACATAAAGATGTAAAAAATTTGACAAGTGATAAAGTAAATACTATGAAAGGTTTAGACTTACACCAATTTAAATGGACAAGTGATGACCAGATAGGTGAGATACCTGGAAGTTGGAATCATATACCTGAAGTTTCACAATTAAAAGATAGTCCTAATGCTATACATTTTTCTCTTGGTGGTCCTTGGTTTGGTGGTAAGTTTGCTACTATGCAATTTGCTCAAGACTGGGAAGATGAAAAACTTTTATATAGAAATACTATATACGAAACAAGACCTACAAAAATGGTGAAGTATTAATATGGCTAAAGATACAATAAATATCGTTACTTCCTTTAATCCTAAAGGATGGGAAACTTATGCTAAAAAAATGATTGAGTCAGCTAACAAATTTCTTTCTGATGATTTACATTTAACAGCATATTATCATGACTTTGATGACAAGACAATTAAACAATTTCCTAAATCAAAAAACATAACATTTAAAAATTTAAATAAAGTTCCCTCTATGTTAAAATATAGAGATGAAATGAAACTACATGATGGCACTGAGGGTAAACGTATGCCATATAACTGGAGATTAGATGCCATTAAATGGTGTCACAAAGTGTATGCCTTGACTGACTTCTCCTTCAAGTTAGTAGAAGAAGGTATGCAAATGGGGTGGGTAGTTTGGTTGGATGCTGACATTATCCTTAAAAAGCCTATAACTAAAAAGGACTTGCTTGGAATTATTCCCCTAGGTTCTGAGTTGGTTCACCTTGGTAGAAAAGATGTGGACTATAGTGAAACATCTTTTATGGCATTTAATTTAAACAATGTCCCACCCCTTGATTTATTATTAGATATGAGAGGTATCTATGATAGTCATGAAGTTTTATCCTACAGAGAGTGGCATGATGGTTTTATATTTGAAAGATTATTTAACCTTTATGGTGCTCATGGTCTTAAAAAACATAACTTAACTCCAAAAGTGCGAGGTTTAGATGCGTTTAATAACTCTCCTTTATCAGATTACTTTGAACATTTTAAAGGAAACAGAAAAGATTTACTATCAGACAAAACCACACCTGATGTCGTTGGTCCAAAGAGGTATAAACAATTGGCAGATGTCATCAGACATTACAAATTTTCAAGGATACTTGAAACAGGTACGTGGAATGGTGGTAGAGCTATTGAAATGGCACTGGCAGCTTTTGACAACGTAGATAAAGTTTATTACAAAGGTTATGATTTGTTTGAAGATGCTGATGAATTTACAGATAGAACTGAGCTTAATACTAAACCACATAATTTATATAAAGCAGTTGAAAAAAGATTAAACGAGTTTAAAAAATATGTAAAAGAAAAAATGAACAAGGAGTTTGATTTTGATTTAGTTAAAGGAGATACAAAGAAAACTTTAACTGAACAAAAAGATTTTGACATTGCATATTTAGATGGTGGTCATAGTTTTGAAACTGTTAAACATGATTACAATATGTGTAAGCAATTACCTGTTGTTGTGTTTGATGATTACTTTACAAAAGATGAGGGAGGTAAAGAAGTTGCTGACGAACATAAAGGAACAAATAAAATCTTTGATAAACTTGATAAAAAATATAGACGAAAAGTTTTCCACTCTAGTGACCCTGTTAGAGGTGGTGGTATTACTCATCTCGCTATTGTTATTCATAATGATAGTCTTGCTAGTCTACCTGATAGTTTAAATCATGTACCTATTATAGTCAAACCTAAAGATTGTATGCCTAAAGACTATATTAAAAACAATATAAAAAATAATGTTAAGAGTATTGATAATTGGCTAATAAAAGGAAGACCACATGGAGAAACAATGATTATAGTTTCAGGTGGTCCATCTTTCTTAAAGTATAAAGATTATTTAAAGACAACTAATCACAAGATAATGTGTGTTAAACATTCTCTTCCTATGTTATTAAAGGAAGGTATTACACCTTGGGGTTGTAATATACTTGACCCTAGACCTATTGAAGGTACAAGTACACATGGTATTGTTAGAAAAGATTTATTCAAAGACATACCTGAAGAGACAATATTCTTTGTTTCAACTATGACTGATATATCAGTTGTAAAACATTTACAAAAAAAGAAAGCTAATATAATAGGTTGGAATGCATATTCTGATGCTATTATTGAAAAGACAAACGAAAAAAATAAAGTTGTAATTGATAAAGACTTAGGTGTTCCTGAGAATACTGTTCTTCTTACTGGTGGTACATGTGCTGCCATGAGAGCAATTAGTGTTTCTCATACTTTAGGTTTTAGAAATTTTAAATTATATGGATTTGATTGCTCAGTGCCTGAACCTAAAGATAAAAAAGAAAAAGATGATGCTGGTAGAGATAAATACTTATTTGTAACAACTAATAAAAAAAAGTTTTGGACAACTGGAGAGTTATTAGCTATGGCTCAAGATTGTGAAAAATTATTTGAAAGACAAGATATAGATATACATATGGAAATGTATGGTGAAGGAACTTTAGTTTCTGAATTATGGAAAACAAAAGGTAGAGAACAACATCCTAATTATGAAGATACTATCAGCAATAACAGTTAAAAATTTTTTAGATGCTGTTTCTTGTAATACAATTTACAAGTCTGTGCTTGAATTACAAGAATCTTGGTCTAACTATAATGATAGAATGTGTCTTGGTTCAGCAAAAGAATTAGATGAATCAGATATTAATTATAATAATAAATGTAAAACAAATAATCCTATTATATTTGAAAAATTTCCTACAGTATTATATAAAATAAATAATATGATAAATAATATATATGAAGAAGATTTAGAAACTAATTCATTATCTATACCTGGATTTGAAATAATAACAGATAATGGAACATATTATAATTTAAAACATGATGCTCATTTTTATTTTACTGTTCCAATACATACAGGTAACTGTAGTTCTTCTTTGTTTTATTCAAATACATTTGGTAAAAGAAAAGAACAAATACCTTTAAAAATAGGTAGATTTTACTTTCATGTTAAACCTATTCATAAGTATTATGAAAAGTTAAATCAAAACAATAACTTAGTATGTATTGAAGGTAAAGGAAAAGTAAATAAAAATAGTAAAATAACCCTTTTCTTTTAAATAATATTGTGTTATAATAACTTTAAATTGGAGAAAGATTATGTTATTACCAATGATTGCACCTATTTTGGGCAAAGTAATTGACAGGATTATACCTGACAAAGCTGGTCAAGCAAAGGCTCAAGCAGAACTAAATAAAGCACTCGTAACACACTCAGCAGATATAGAAAAAGCTGCTGCATCTGTGGTAGTTGCTGAAGCTAAAGGTGAAGGTTGGTTACAACGTAATTGGAGACCATTAACAATGGTATCTTTTTTAATACTTTTGTTTATGTATTGGTTTGGAATACACCCTGAGAATTTATCAGATGCAGTTATTATGAAACTGTTTGATTTATTACAGATTGGTATTGGTGGCTATATTATAAGCAGAGGTGCTGAGAAAGGTATTAAAACATGGAAGGAGAAATAATATGAAACAATGGACAAAACCTGTTGCAACAGAAATTTCTGTAGGTTTAGAAATTAATTCGTATGCTTGTGCTGAAAAGTAATAGCATTATTTTTTTGGTATAAGCCATACGCTTTAAAAGGTGTGGCTTAAACCTAGTTAATAAAAACATTATTGCCTATTAAGGGATAATAAACTAAAAGGAGAAATACTATGATGTTATTGGACAACATGTTCTATAATCATTTTGATTTAATGAGACCAAAAGTAATGGTCGTATCTGAAAAGATGTATCAGGAAGCTCAACAAAAAAAGTTACAAGCTAGATTAGATTATCTTGAAGAACAAAAAGAGCATTATGAAAATGAAATAAAAGAAGTTAAAGAAGAAATGACTTCTTTATCTATTGAAGATAAATCCAAGTAAATAAAAAACCCCTAGCTAACTTAATAACTAGGGGTATTTTTTTGTCCAATTTTCACAGTTGGCTATTTATTTTTATCTTTATAATCTTTTATTGCTGCTTTAATTGCATCTTCAGCTAAGATAGAACAATGAATTTTTACAGGTGGGAGAGCGAGATGATTTGCTATCTCCGTATTTTTAATTGAGTGTGCTTCATCAAGGTTCTTTCCTTTGACCCATTCTGTAATTAAAGAACTTGAAGCGATTGCTGAACCACAACCAAAGGTTTTAAACTTTGCATCTTCTATAATATTATTATTACCTACTTTAATCTGTAGTTTCATTACGTCACCACATGCAGGTGCACCTACCAAACCTGTACCCACCTCTGTAGAATCTTTATCCATTGACCCTACATTTCTAGGGTTTTCATAATGGTCTAATAATTTATTACTATATGTCATACTCCAAAACTTTCTCCACAACCACAACTACTTGTTGCATTAGGGTTTTTTAATTCTAAGAAACTACCAAATATTTCTTTCTTATATTCAATAGTCATCCCCATTAAATAAATTATACTTGATTTATCAATCAATAAAGTAAAACCATCAAACTCTATAAAGTCATCACTGTCCTGTATGTAGTTATCAAATGACCAGTCATATCTAAAACCTGCACAACCACCACCTTTAACTTCTAAACGAACATACTTTTTATTATTGTCTTGTGTTAATTTTTTTAAATGATTTTTAGCTGAGTCAGTTAAATTAACTAAACTCATATCATTTTAATCCATGTATATATTAAACCTAATGCAGCACCTACAATAAACAACATCTTAATAGCACCTGAACCTCTGGCTAAGTCTGCTCTGAGTCCTGATATAATTTCTGTCTGTTTATTAATTAATTCAAAAGCAACTTCTAGTTTATTAGCAACCTCTTTGTGTTGCTCTTCATTACGTGCTTCAAGTGCAGCTAGTCTTGCTTCCAATGAATCTCTACTGTTCATTATAAATCTCCTGTTATCTTATCTAAAGTATATTTATCTAATCCAATCTTTTTTGAAAAATCTTCGTAGCTATCAAAGTCTGAATCATTACCTAATATTAAATCAACTGCTTTGTCTCTTGCTCCTCTGTTAGCTGCGAACACAGGATTAAGAGTTACAAGTTCTCTTACTAATGGTCTGACACTAGGGTCATCTTTAGTAGCTTTTGATATACCTCTTAGTAAACCATCTACTTTAGCTCCTATTGGACCTAACAAAATAGATACCAATGGACTTGCACCATAACGAGCAGCATCTAAAGCTAACTTAAATGATGTTGCACCACCAGCTATGTTAGTTCCAGCAATGACATCAAATATATAATTCTGTCCTCTCTCTTCTTTCTTTCTAAGTAAATCGTCTAAATTTTCTGTAGGGTCATCTGAACTTGCAGACCTAAACATTTCTTTTAATAAATCAGTATACATAGAAACTAATATTATCATTGACATAGCAACTCCATATCTAAATAAACTAGCTGTTCTTTGATTAGGAGTTCTATCTTTACCTATTAAATTTTTTAATAATCTAAAACCAACAGTATTACCAAAAACAAAAGCAAAACTTTTTAATTGGGCAGTACCTGCAAGAGCAGGACTAGACATCCATAATGGTCTATTGGTAGGATTAGGTGTCATAATTTGTTGGTCAACAAAACGAGCTGCTGCAGCTTTAATAAGAGCACTCTCTCTAAATACTTTATCAAATGGTTTACCTTGTATATCATCAACTAATTTAAATATATCAGGTATACCTACCTCTTGATATTTTTTTCTTAACTCTAAACCTCTAACAGTTCCTTTTAAATTACCATTTACTATTGAACTCATATCAGTTTTTAGTTCATTTTTAAAACCATCAAAAGCCATTTGTCTTGATAACTGTGTGACTTGTGTCAACATAGTAGTTTTAAAAAATCCATTAGTAAATTTTCTAGGTGTATCAAGAGTAGATGAAGCAGTTATCCTCTCAGTCAATGCACCATCAAGACCATACATTATTTCTTGAAAAGCTTTTTCAGTATTACTTTTTCTAAGTCTTGGATAAAATATACGAGCAGTTCTTCTAAAAGCATTGATAGGAAGTTTTATTGCTGACACTAATGCACTACCAGGTTTTGCTCTCGCTAATAAAATTAATGGCTCACTTAATGCAGTTAAGGCAGCAAAAGGTAAAGTTAAAAAATAAGCATTTGCTAGTGCAAACTGATAAGCTCCTCTAGCAAATCCTTTTGGAACTTGTGTTCCATACTTTCCTTGAATAGCTTGTAATGTATTACCTACTGCATTGTATTCCTTATCAGTTACCAAACCCTCGTCAATTAAAGATTTCATAGTAAGTTCTACATTTTTAAATCTATTTTCAAACTCAATATCTTTAGCTGCTCTCATCATATAACCTGGAAGTATCTCCAATATATTATCGTCAACTAATCCTTCTTGTCTTAATTCTTCAACCATTTCTTTTGGTATCTTACGAGTCTTTTCTAAATTTAAATTAACTCTTCTATCAGGAATATCTTTTTTCTTTTTACCTCTAATATTAGTAAGATAATAACCACCTTCATCATTGATGTTTTCAACAATGGCATTAACTTCATTATCATTCTTAATATATTTTTTAGCAACTGTTTTAAATTTTTCTTGATTCTTTTTATTGTTAAGAATATAACGAATAGGTACATAGTTGTCCATATAATTAACATCTATACCTGCATCTCGTGCATCATCATATACTTGTTTTAAAACTTTTCTTATTTCAGTATCAGCTTTATCTACCTTTTTAGCTAAAGATGTTTGACCATACTTTTCTAATATATAACCTTTTTTATTTGATAAAGATTCATATAATAGTTTTTGATTTTTTATAGATGTAGCTGGACTTTCAGGTATTATACCAAACGTAGCTAGACTTGCTATATCTCTTGCTCCAGTTCTAGCTATTGGTTGTAAATCTTTAACAGCTTCTAGTATAGGTGACAAATAACTTCCTGCTCTATTTTGAGACTCAGGATAAAATGACTCAAGATTATTATATACTCTAAATAATCTTGTATCACCTTTTTCTCTATAATTATTTATAGCTGTTCTTCTTATAGGTGATGTTGCTCTACCTAATAATCTTTGTATAATACTACCATCATATATCTTAGATATAACCCCTGATATACCTGTTTGAGAAGTGCCTGATAATAATTCAGGTGTGATTAACAACTCACCTTTCATTTCTCCTTTTTCTTTTGCCTTATTTAATTTTACTTTCTCTTCATTAATTCTTTTTTGTAAAGCTGCTTTTAGTTTACCTGCTTTTTTAGAATAACCTATTTCACCTTGACGAGATTTTTCAAACTGTTTTATTTCATTGTCTATATTTTTAAGTTCAATTCTTTTTCTTCTAGCTTCTTGAGGTAAAGAATTTTCAGTAGCAGCTTTATATTCATCTAAAATTTTACTTCTATTATCTTTTAATTTATTTATAGTTTCACTTGCGTTACTAAAAAATCCTGGAGCACCTACTCTTTTCTCTACAACATCTGCAGCTTTATCTATTTGTTTAATTCTATTTTCTAATACTTCTATTTTAGCTGTGGTTCTTTTTATTATATTTGCATTAACTACATCTTCCTCTTTTATTTTTTCAGCTAATTGTATAAACTCATCAGACTCTTTATTCTGTTCAATTAAAGCATCTGTAGCTAATTTAGATGAAGTTCCCACAACAGGACCAACAGCAGTACCACCTATAGTACCTATAGCTGCATCATTAATAGCTCGTTTAGCTACTTCCTTTGGGTCTGTTTCTCTACCTGCTATTTTGTCTGAAGCTATTTCTGTGTTAGCTGCAACTAAACCTTCAGTAACTGCACCAGTAGTTGCAAGTTTAGCTGTGTCACTTGCAATTGAACCTGCTAAACTTTTTTTAGTTAGTTCAGCAACTTTTGTTGAAGTTTTTATTGGGTCATATATTTTACTTAGTATTTTACCTACGAAAGCTGTATCAATTAAACCATTAGCTAAACCTGCTACTATAGATTTTTCTGCAGCTTCTTCATCTGAAGCTCCTTTATCTATAGCTGATTTATAAACTGACCCAATACCTTGAACAAATAAAGGACTAACTGGTAACATATTAAATAATAATTTACCAACCCTACCTGCAGGAGTAAAACCTAATAAACTAACACCAAATCTAGCTGCTGTACCTAGACCTAATTGAAAACCTAAAGAACCAGTAGCAGTTCCTGCTGCCTGTTTAGTAAATTCTTTGGCATCATCAAATGATTTTATTTTAAATAAGTCAGTAGTTTCTGTGGGAGTTCCTAGAGATTGTAGAATACTTTGTTGACGTTCAGAATTACGTTTACCTACATCTTGAAGAAAGTCTGTGACTGTAGAATCTTCACCAGTCTTTTGTTCAACTGCAGTTCCTATAGCAGTTAGACCATCAAACATTGCTTTTTTAGTTCCTGCTACACCTCTTTTAAATGCAGAACTAAAAGAGTTTACTTCTTCCTCTTTAGCTTTTCTTAACTTCTCTAAAAAATTTTCATCTCTCTGAAGTTCATAATCTATTAATTTAGAATTAGAATTCATTATTCAAAATCCAGATATTGTTTACCAAGACCAAAAAATTTATTTTTTACTACTGGGTCACCACCTTTAATATCTAAAAATATCTGTTCTGCTCTCTCTTGAATAGCTCTTATATTTGCACCAGTTCCAAGCTCATCCCTTGCAGATAACATGGCTGTTGCCATTAATTGTTTATCTTCTTCTCCTTTTAAAGTATATGTTAAACCTTCAAAAGTGACAGACTTTGGAGCTACAGCTAATACTTCATCAACTTTTAATTTATCACCTTTATTTAATTTTTCAATTTGATAATCAAAAAGTTTTTCTTTAACTGCAAGTTCTTTTTCACCTAATTCAAGAGTTTTCTTAGTTTTCATTTCATCTAATTCAAGTGCTCTAATTTGAAGTTCTCTATCAAACTGTTTATTTTTTCTTTCAAGTTTATCTTGTTCAAGTTTACTTAGATTACCCATAAGTCCTGCTGCTGCATCAACAATACGAGTACCTCCCATTATTTGGAAACCCATTTGAGCTATAGCAAAACCTCTACGTTTTTCAAAGTCAGCTTTTGATTCTTTTTCTTGTCTTGTTATAATGTCTCTTAAATAACTAGAACTATTTTCTATTGCTTCTTTTGTTGGTTCATTATCTTTTAATAAGTTTTTACTTTCCTCTAGTAATAAATCTGCATTAGGGTCATCTGGATTTATATTATTTTTTAAATATTCTGAAGCACCTTTTTCTTCATTTTTATTAAGAACAGGTTTTGTTTCTTTTTTATCTGTATCTTTTGATTCTGCTTCAGCAACTTTTTTAATATCTTCAGGAATTTCTTTTTGTGGTTTAGTTTTATTTTTAGTAGTTAATTCTGTTTTAAGTTTAGGAATTAAATCCTCATAACTATTTATATCACTATCATATCTTGTAGCAAAAGTATTAGCTTCTTGTATAATAGCATCTCTCATTTTAGTTAATTCTGTTTTAGCTGCAGGACTTCCAGCAGCATCAATTTTTTCATTTAAAACATCAACTTCTTTTTTATGTCTTCTTAGTTTTTCATATAATGCTTCACTTTGAAGTAAAGAACCTGGTTGTTGTTTAGCTGCCATATCTTCAAGTGAAACCAAACCTTTTTTAAGTGTATCAGTAACTTTATCAAAGAACCCATAGTCATCTTTACCTAGTCCTAGTCTTGCTGATTTTTCATCAACAGTTTGACTTAAATCTTGTTGTGCTTGTGCTAATCCTTCTTGACCACCAGGTCTAAAATATTGTCCTGCAATATTGGCTAAACCTGAAACTACGTCTCTAGTTCCTTTATACCCTTTTTCAATAGCTCTACCAGCAGGAGCAATTATATTTTCTCCTAAACCAAAAGCAGCATCAACTACATCTTCTTCAAAAGGACTTGGTTTTCCTGGAGAACGTGCTTTACTTGTTCCTAAACCCATAGATTTAAGAACTTCACTAGATAATGGATAATCTCCAGTTGCTCCTAGTTCATAATCTTTAGGGTCATATGTTGGTATATCTCTTTTACGTGTTAAAGTAGCTATAGGAACATTAGGGTCTTTTTGAACATAATCATCTTTAAAAGGAATACTTAAAGTTGTTCCTGGTTTTTTATCTAGTTTTTCTATATTTTGTAAGAATATTTCAGGAACTACTTTACCTGTTAATCTATCTCTAAATACATCTCCATCTTTATATATTCTTCCTTGTAATCTTCCTAATTCACTACCACCAAGAATTGAACCAGAGGGTAATATAGTTTGAAGTCCTGAAGCATTTAAAGGATTAAGTTGATTCATAAAAGGTTGTTGACCAGATTGCATCTTAACAACACCACCATCATTCATAGTTTCCATGCCTGTAAGTTCTCTACCTTTACCCTCAAGAAGTGCCATTAACATTTCAGTATATTCTTTATTATCACTTTTAGATATTCTTTTACCCTTTTTTTTATTTATAACACCTCTACCAAGAAGAATATCTTTTTGTGTAATTTTACCATCACCACTTAAATCAGGAAACGAACCACCTGAACTCATAAAACCCATTTTATTTCTTACATCTTGAGGTAATTTAGATAGACCTACATTATCTTCAGGAACTGGTTTTAAATTAGTTTGTCCACCTCCTTCAAATAATTTAGGTATCTGTCCTGCAATACCTAGACCTGCCAAAGCACCAGCACCACCAATTAATTGTTGACTTAATGATGGTTGTGGTAGAATTGCTTGTTGAGTTTGTGTGGTTGTTGGTGAGATTGGGAAACCTCTAATTATAGATTGATACTGTTGTAGACTTGCTTCAGGATAAGTTTGTTCTTCTCTAAATTGTTGGAATCCTAAGTCTAATGCTTTTTGTTGTTGTTGTCTTTGTTGTTCACCTACACCTGCAAGTGCACCCAGTTCTTTCATAGCTGAAGCCTGTTGAGCAGTTCCTAATCCTGCCATCTGCTGACCAGCACCCATTTGTCTTTGTCTTAAATTAGCAAGTGATTGTTGTGCTTGTTGAAACGCAGCTTGCTGTCCTGTTGCTTGAATATCTGCTAATTGTTGTTGTAAGTTTCTATCAAACTCTGCTTGCTGTATTGCATCTCTTGAGCCACCAAAAGCTCTAGCACCTACTGCCTGTGCAGCAAGTTGCTGTCTTCTTATGTCTGCATCTCTTTGTGCTTCTCTTTTTTGTATATCAACAACATTCTGCATATATGGAGACATACGTGACTGTATAGCAGGTGCTGTATCTTCCATTGCAGCAGCAGCAGTTAAACCTCTAGCTATATCAAATGAAGGTTGAGATGCACCTACAAGTGAAACTATACCTGCTTGTGCTGCTCTTTCTTCAGGAGTAAATTGTGCAATACGTGGACCTGGATAAACTGGATAACCAGTTTCTTGTCTTGCTTCTTCTTGAGCCTGTGCTCTTTCAAGAATGTCAGTAATATAAGGACGTATCTCTGGTGGAAACTCTTCTTTCGTTACAGTTTGAGTGGTAGTTCCACCACCTCCACCACCACCTCTACTACCACCACCACCATATTGTCTTAGACCTGTGGTTTTATTGATAGTACCTGAACCACCAACTGACCTTAATAGTTTAGCTTCATATGAATTAATATGTGCTAATTCAGTATCACCATCCTCACCTTGTGCTGCAATATCACAAGTAAGTCTATCTAATAACCAGACTTTAAATTTAATTGGTAATACTTTCTCTATTAAAAAATTAGAAATGTGTTTCAAAAGTGACATAACTTTCCTTATACTTTACATGTTTATTAAATATTTTTCTCCATCCTGGTCTCCCAAAGACTTCAACTCCTGAACAATTATTTTCTTTTGCAAATTCCATAATTGTTTTGATACCTTCTCCTGCCCATTTATTCATATTTTTACCACCACATAAAACTACTGTTAACATTGTTTTAGCAGGATAAATAACTTTTTGTGTTGTTATAATAGCTTCTATATTTTTAACATCTTTAAAAACTAACCATAGTTGCATCATACCTGTTTCACATAAATATTTTGTTGTGTCTACAGTATGTCTACCATTTGAGTAGTCTGTTGCTTTTTTAATTAATGGTTTAATTTTATCCCAAAAGATTTCTACACCTATGGGTTGTACAGGGACGATTTTCATTTTAACTCCTATCCTATTTCGTTAATCTGTCTTTTTCTCCCCATAACTTTTTCTCTAACGTCAGTTAAAAAACCATCTAACTTATCTGCACCTGCATTAGATGAACCATTACCTAAAGCTGATACAACATCAGCAGGTATAACGTATTCATCTCTACTTAATAAAGCAGGTTGTTGTCCTTCAATACTAAATGGTATTTCATCTGACATACCATCACCTTGTCCCATAACCCTTCCTTCAAAAGGTTGCATACCCATTAAACCACCTTCTTGTGCAGCTTTAATCATTCCTTTAATTGAAACATCACCATCTGTTTGTTCAGCTAACTCTTCCATACCTTCAGTGATTGAATCAAGTGCATCTAACATACCACCTTTTTTAGCTAGTAATGAACCACTTAAACTACCTGTTTCAGCAGGTGAATATTTAGGGTCAGTAAATTGTAATGGTGGTGCCTGTCCTGTTTGTGAAGCTAGAATTTGTGATGCAGATAAAGGTGCTGTTCTAGTATTCATTGCAAAGTTTATGTTCTCATCAAGTATGGGTTCTCTATCACTATCATCAGTAGCAAAACCTGTAGCTTCAGCATACTCAGGTGTACGTGTTAATTCTGAAACAACACCTGAAGTTAATCCTCTTACTGCAGTTTGAGGAGTCATTAAATTTTTTGCAAATTCAGAACCTAATTGTTTCATTCCACCTGGCATTGCTGCTGTTTTAACAAATTGTTTAAGACCACTTTCAGGTACAGAAGCAGCAGCATTACTAAATAAAGCTCCTGTTCTTTCACCTATAGGAACATTTTGAAAACTACCTATAGGAACATTTGCACTTGGTCCAGTGCCCATTGGAAGTTGTCCAAAATTAGCTCCTGCAGTTGTTGATTGTTGAAGTCCTTTAGTTGTTCCTTTTTCCATACTTGCTTTAAAACTCTCAGCTCCTGGACTTAATTTTTCTGCACCACCAAACACACCTTTAAATAATTTATCACCTATTTTACCTGCACCATAACTTAATAAACCTGAAGTGATACCTGTTAATACACTACCACTTTCAATACCTGATTTAATACCAGTATAACCTGCAGATAGAAAAGGACCTACACCTGGAACTGCAAATAGTGCAGCAGGTGCCACATAATCTTTAAAGAAACCACCAATACTAAATGCTTCCATTAAACCTGTTTCAGGGTTTCTTGTTAATCTACCTAATGATGCTAAACCTCTTACTTCAGGTTGTGACATATGCACTAACTCAGTATCACCATATCTTCCTTGACTTTCAAGAAGATTAGCCATACCTTGTAATGGTGGAGCTGTCATTGTATTTTGCATCATTATCCTATGTACCTTCTCATAATTTCGTTAATATTATTATAACCTGTTTGTGGTTGACTTACAATAGGGTCAGCAATTAAACCCTGTATTCCTGTAGCATTTGGTGAAGCATATTTACTTCTTGTATCATATTGTCCTTGTAAAGCATCTATTAATTTTTGTTTTGTATCATATACTGAATCACCAGCTATTGCAGGTCTTACATTTGTCTCTGTAATTCTTTTACTACCCACCCGTCTATATGTTGGATTAGGATTTTGTGCAGCAAAATTTGTAGCTGACATTTGTTTTGGTACTTGATAATATTGTGAACCATATTGTCCTTGTCTTAATGTTGCTCCTTTAGGTAAACTGGTCACCATTTTATGTGTAGGTGGAGGAGCACCTGCTAATCCAGCCATAGGACTAACAGTTGTCATTTCATATTGAGGAACCATTCTTGTAGACGTTTCAGTTACAGTTAAATCTTTTAATGCTTCTTTCTCTGCAGCTATTTTATCTAATATACCTTGTAGTCCTGCTGATTGTGGAGTAGGTACTGCACCAGTTCCTTCAGTAAATCTTCTAGTTATATCTTCAGTTGTTTCACCAACAGGTGTTGACTTAGGTGTATACTGTTCAACTAATTCTTGATTAGGTGTTAATCCTTCTTGCCTAGCTTTATTGTTAGCCATAGCATCAGTTAACTCTTGTAAATTTCGTGGATTATCATTAGGACCAATAGCTCCTTGATTTCTAAACTGTTCTGTAAATAATGTGACTAATGCATTTTGTGCATAATCTTGTCTACCACCTGCTCCCATTATCTTTTCCTCATTAATCCTATAAGTCCACCTTTTTTAAATATAGCACTTTGTGGTGCAGGCATAGAATTTGTTGAACCAGTGTTCATATTCATACCAGTTATAGATTGTTGTGGTTGTTCAGATGACTGCTGTCCCATAACAGGAGGAGGTGCTGCTGCATTGACCATTGAAGGAACTGGAAGCATAATACCATCTTGTTTTTGAAACATGGGTCTGGACTCTACGATAGGACTTACCATGCCTGAACCCTTACCACCCCCACCACTTGGAGTTGGTGGTGTGACAGGAGGAGGTGGTTCATTTCTATACTGTTGAAAAGCATTATCTAATACTGGTTGAAATCTTTCTTGATTTTGTCTTTTAACTAAACCTCTAAATACAGGATTATCAAGACCAGGATTTCTTTCAAAGTAAGTTTGATTTTGAAACATAGGTCTGGATTCTACAACAGGACTTACTCTCCCTGCACCTTTGCCACCACCACCAGGTGAGGGTGGAGTTGTTGGTGTTGTTACTTCTGGTGTTGTAGTCATTTGATTGGCATTTAAAGCCTTGACCATTCCTCCACCTGCCATAATATTTCTCCTTTATTTATTAATGAAAATCAACCCATGAGCTTCCAGTATATCCTTGAAACTTTGAAGTTGCTAAGTTAAATCTTATATCACCTGCTCTAGGGTTCGCTACATTATTTGTATTGTCAACTATTGCAACCCTAATTGACTCTCTTGCCTGTTCTTCAATTATTCGTGAAGTTAATTCAGAGGTTAATGAATCTGCCCATTGTTTAACAATACCAAATGCAATCTTTTGTTCTTCAGTCATTAACTGACCATACGTATCTCTTAATTCAGGAAAGACTACTGCTTTATTTGTTGCCATTATCTCATTCCATCTTTACCAATATCTAATCTTACTGTACCATATCTCCAACTTGTACCTGCAGTTGAAGTTGCAACTCTTATCTTAGCTTGTCTACCCCTTGCCCTCATAGATATTTTTGTTGTAGAAGGTGTAATAGAAAAAGGACCTTTTAATGAAGTATCAGTTGAACCAGGATATTGTTTTGTTGTAAGTTGTAAATTAATCTGTCCATCTGTTCCTGATGTTTGATTATTAATTGTAAAATCAGGGACTATCTTATCAACAAACATTATCTCATTTCCTTCTGACATATCAAACTCTGCTGACTCAACAAAAGATTCTAACTTAACTCCATTACCTGTATATATTCCTTCAGGTTCATTATCATATAAATATGAATCACCATCATCTTCAACACCAGTTGTGATAGTATTATCAAATACACCTTTATCTTCAAATGTTGTAAAATGTGTTTCACCATAAACCCAATAGTTTTCATTTGGATTAAATGTTACATATCTATCACATTCAGTTGCACTTGCAGATGGATACAACCAAGTTATTTCTTTGAACTGTGAATTAACTGCTGCATATATTTTATCAGACTGGTCTAAATTAATATTGTCAAAAACAAATCTTCTTACTGTACATGGTAAATTTTTAACTGTACCATCAAATACATAAAAGTTTGCTGAACCCATCCAATAAACTCTACCATCAAAGTCTACTGCTGAATGTGCTCCTGCAGCTCCACAGTTAGTACCTACCTCATTAAAACCAAAAGTAAAAGGTGGTCCTATAAACTGCATAGTATGAGCAGACTTATCTGTAAGTATCACAATATTATTTCTACTTCTTGCAGAGGTAACAATTCTATTACCTGAACCTAATATAATTTCACCTGATGTTGAACTTACTGAAGGTGTCCAATTATTAAAATTTTCTTGGTCTGACCATCTAACTAATAACGGATTGAAATTACCAGTTGCTTGTTCAGTTGTAGCTAAACAAATTAAATGTCTGTCTTCTTGTGAAACTACAATACTATTACTTACACTTGGTGCAGCACTAATTAAAACTGCTCTATAATCTTGACCTTGTGTAGTGTCCCAATAATAAACTCTACCACCTCTATCATTAGCTACAAAATCTTCACCCCATGTATCTAGTTTCCATTGACGTGGAGATATAACTATATCTGAAGCTGACCTTGGAGTACCCCATGTACTTTGTCCATAGTAACCTGCATTCCAACCTAAACCTACTACTGCATCAGTTGTTCCTGTTGGTAATAAAAAATTAGCAGTAACAGTCCCTGTACTTGCTGAAGTTGCTGCTGCAGTTGTTGAAGTTTCAATTGCAAAAGAACCACTATCAATAGAACTCACTGCAAAATCTGAACCACTTGTTAGAAATATATTACCACCAACTGTAGCTGCCATTGAAGTAAACTCTACAAAGTCACCTGTTTCAAGTGTGTTTGTAGTTGATACAACTATTCGTGTACTTCCTGAAGTTGTATTTAAACCATTTGTTACAGTAACTGTTGAGGTGATAGGAGTAATATCATAATTAACACCACCAAAAAAAGTATATAGTTTTTTCTCTGTTCCAAAAGCTGCTCTCTTTAGTGTATTATTATCAGTCCATGCAATTAAATCTCTAGCAGTTCCTAAAAAATTATTACTAACTTTAAAATTCCAACCACCTATATTTTCAGGTTTACCTGCTCTATATCTAACTCTATTACCATCAAACCATTTACCTTGTTCAGCATATTGAGTTGACTCCCTATGAAAACCAGGTGCAAAATCTAATTTTAAAAGTTGCATTGTGGTTTCAGTTGACATAAAACCCCCTATGAAACATTAAGTATTGATGCTACGTCTACTGATGAAACTTCTCTTACTTTATATATAAGTATATCTGTTGCAGCAGCAGCAGTAGAAAGAGTAGGTGCTGTACCACTTGCAAAGTTATACGCATCTCCATATGATAATGTTCTACTACCTGTGCCATCTTGTTTAACTGCTATTGTTCCTGTTTGACCTATTTTAGCATTTGTTGGATTTACTAATGTTGTTGCATTTCCAAGTGTAATACCAAAGTCATTACCACTTGATAAGTCTAATGCAACTGAAGTTGCTGCACTTAATGAAACAATAGGTGTTCCTACTGCACCTGAAAATGTTGCTGAAGAAGTTGCAGATATTTGAGCATTAAATACTGCAGTGCCTGAATGTGTAGTTGTTGAAGTAAATGTAACAGTTTTACTAAATGTTTTATTAGAAGATATTGTTGATGAAGTTGAGATTGGTACATATCTTGCATCTGCACTTGACACTGGAATTAAATTAGCATCTGCAGTACCAAAGTTTAATGTTGCTGCTGTACCTAAACCTAAACCTACAGCATCTTGCCCTGCTATAACATTAACAGCATCACAAATAAAAGGAGCAGTTCCACCTTGAGCTACTGTTGTTTTTGCAGTTGTTGCTGCAGTCTTTAAAGTTATAGGATATGAACCTGAAGTATTATTTTTTACATAATAAATTTTAGATACTGAAGGAATTGTAATATCAACACTTGATGTTAATGTTCCTTGAAGTTCTAACACTGCACTACGAGCTTGGTCTGAAGAACCATTATTAGCTGTAAGTTCAACTGCAGTTGCACTACATGAAACTATTGTATAACCTGCAATGGCTTCATCAACTAAATCAATTACATTTTGATTTAGAACTGTACCCCATGTTCCTGAATTTTCTCCATTAGCTTGT
>VTLG01012375.1_pt1 | contig 21241 bp, 28 predicted proteins | sample 4694571 | NCBI WGS metagenome assembly VTLG01 (sample SAMN12604809, study PRJNA352737) | marine metagenome | biome: ENVO:00000447; feature: ENVO:00000209|ENVO:00000569|ENVO:01000036; material: ENVO:00002151; isolation source: viral sequences binned using virsorter ... | reverse complement strand
TAGTTTCATGTTGGAGAGCAGCTGCTCTTAAAGGAACTGCTGCTGGTGAAGGTTTTGTTCATTGTCAACAAGTTCAAATTACTGGGGGTTAATTTCCAATGAAACTCATTAGAGAAGAAATTGAATCTGTTAAGTTTATCACCGAGAAATTAAAGTCTGGTAAGCAGAATCTTTATATCGAAGGTATTTTCCTTCAAGGAAACATTACGAACAGAAATGGTCGTATGTATCCTATTGAGACTTTACGTAAAGAAGTTGGACGTTATAACGAGTCCAATGTTCAATCTGGTAGAGCACTTGGAGAATTGGGTCATCCCGATAGTCCAACTGTGAATCTTGATAGGGTTTCGCATAAAATCGTCTCTTTAAAAGAGCACGGTTCTAATTTCATTGGTAGAGCGAAAATTCTCGACACACCAATGGGTTCAATTGCATCTTCACTTATTAAGGAAGGTGTTAAACTGGGCGTTTCTTCTCGTGGCATTGGTTCATTGAAACCAACCAAAGAAGGATTTAATGTTGTTGGTGATGACTTCATGTTGGCAACTGCTGCTGATATCGTTGCAGATCCATCAGCACCTGATGCTTTCGTTGAAGGTATCATGGAAGGTAAGGAGTGGGTATGGGAAGGAAACACTTTCCGTGAGCAACTTGCTTCTCAAACTAAGAAAAAAATTGACACTCTGGTAGAGCAAAAAGCACTCGAAGAGCATAAATTAAATTTGTTTAATGAGTTTATTAACTCATTGTAAACATCAACTTTATAAATAAATATAGATTTTAACTACAGATCAATTCGGAGTATTAACAAATGTCTAGTGACAAACAATTACAGGAAATGGAAGTAGGCACTGTGCAATCCAAAACTGCCGTTAATGCAAACGCAGCAGCAGGAGACGAAGCACTTCCAAAAGCAGGTAGCAATGCATCTGGTGTCTCAACACCTGGCAATCAAGCACAGGTAGAGGATCTAGGTGGACCTACACCTGATAATTACAGTCCTACTAACGATTCCGCTAAGTTGAAACCAGCAGGTGGATCACTTAAGCAAGTTAGAGACATTGTTAATAAAGGAGCTGCGAAAGCAGAAGCACCTGGTAAAAGTGCAACTCCTGTTAAGATACCTGAGGATGCCGAAGTTACCGATGAGGTAATCGAAGAAGATCAGGTAACTACTGATGAAGTAGTATCCGAAGAGGAAGTAGTTGAAGAAGTAGCAACTGATGAAGTTGTTGCAGAAGCACCTGATTACGAAGAGATCAGCATCGAAGAAGATGTTAAAGCTCTTGTAGAAGGTGAAGAACTTTCCGAAGAGTTCAAAGAAAAGGCAAAGACTATCCTAGAAGCCGCTGTTAAAGGTAAGGTTGTACAAATCAAGGAAGTTCTTACTGCTGAGTACGATAAGAGACTCATCGAGGAAGTTGAGGAAATCAAGGGCGCACTTAATGAGCGTGTTGATTCCTATCTTGAGTATGTTGCTGACGAATGGTTCACTGAGAACCAACTCGCAGTAGAATCTGGTCTTAAAGAAGAACTCACTGAGTCCTTTATGACTGGTCTAAAAGGTCTTTTTGAAGAACATTATGTATCAATCCCTGAAGAAAAATATGATGTACTTGAGAGTATGGTAGAAAAACTAGATGATATGGAAACCAAGCTCAATGAGCAAATTGAGAAGAATGTTTCCCTCAACAAGCGACTCGGTGAGTCACAAGCTGAAGGAATTTTCGATCAAGTTTCTGAAGGTCTTGCAGACACTCAGAAAGAAAAGCTCGCCTCACTTTCCGAAAGTGTGGAGTTTGAAAGTGAATCAGAATATCGTGAGAAGTTGGTTACCCTAAGAGAATCTTATTTCCCTGGAAAGGTAGCACCAACAACCGCTAAGACAGAGACACTCTCAGAGGGAATGGAAGCCGCACCTGTTTCACATACAGGTACTATGGCTGCATACCTAAAATCAATGTCAATGATTAGCAAGTAATTGAATTTTTAATTAAACAAACTTTAACTTAAAAGGTAAATCGCAAATGTTCCAATCCGAACAGTTGCAGGAAAAGTGGGCTCCTCTCCTCGATCATGAGGGAGCTGATAAAATCGAAGATTCACATCGTCGTGCAGTTACCGCTGTCCTGCTAGAAAACCAAGAAAAATTCCTCCGTGAGCAACAGTCCTTTGAATCTGGGACTTCAATGCTTACTGAGCAGCCAACCAACAACACTAATTCAACAGTAGCATCTGCTGGATATAGTTCTGGTGCCGCCGCTGGTGGTCCTGTTGCTGGTTTCGACCCAGTATTGATCAGCCTTATTCGTCGCGCAATGCCTAACTTGGTGGCATACGACGTTGCTGGCGTTCAACCAATGTCCGGTCCTACTGGACTTATTTTCGCAATGCGTTCACGCTACTCCAGTCAGTCTGGAACAGAGACCTTCTACAACGAAGTAGATTCTGCATTCTCTGGTCAGAACTCTGGATTGGGTGCAACAGACTTTGTTAGTGGATCCACTGGTTTGGGTACAACTTCACAGCGTGGTACTAACCCTGCTATCTTGAACCCAACATCATCATATCCAACTGGTGACATCGACACTGTTTACAACGTCGGTGAAGGTATGAACACTGGTACTGCTGAAAAGCTAGGTACTGGTACTGCCACTCAGTTCAACCAGATGGCATTCTCAATCGAGAAAGTCACTGTTACTGCGAAGTCTCGTGCGCTAAAAGCTGAGTACTCATTAGAACTCGCTCAAGACCTTAAAGCAATTCATGGTCTTAACGCAGAAGCAGAACTTGCTAACATCCTTAGTACTGAAATCCTCGCTGAAATTAACCGCGAAGTTATCAGAACTATCTACAAGGTTGCTGAACAGGGTGCTGTTTCTAACACCGCTACTGCTGGTGTGTTTGACCTCGACATTGACTCCAATGGTAGATGGTCAGTTGAGAAGTTCAAGGGACTTATCTTCCAGATCGAGCGAGATGCTAACGCAATTGCACAAAGAACTCGTCGCGGGAAGGGTAACATCATCCTCTGCTCTGCAGACGTTGCTTCCGCCCTTACAATGGCTGGTGTACTTGATTATACACCTGCGCTTAACGTTAACCTCAATGTTAACGACACTGGCAATACCTTTGCTGGTACTTTACAAGGTAAGTACAAGGTCTACATCGACCCTTATGCTGCAAACCTAACTAATGCTAATGCTGCTACTGCTAGTGGTAATCAGTATTATGTTTGTGGTTATAAAGGTTCTTCACCTTATGACGCTGGACTGTTCTATTGTCCTTATGTTCCTCTCCAAATGGTCAGGGCAGTGGGCGAGAACACCTTCCAACCAAAAATCGGGTTTAAGACTCGTTATGGTATGGTTGCTAACCCATTCTCACAAGGTACAACTCAAGGACTTGGTGTTCTTACTGTTAACTCCAACCGTTATTACAGACGTGTTGCTGTTAAGAACCTTATGTAAGAAGTTTATATCTTCTTTCTTTAATAAACCTCTCTTCGGAGAGGTTTTTTTTTGTCTAAATAATATAGTTTTGTCAAGAAATAAAATGACTGCACTGATAGACCCTAAAAAATATAGTGAGACAGTTGACCTATTGAGGTCATTTTTTTTGTCTAAAAATTTTTTAGAAGTTCACACCCAGAATCGTTTAAGTATTCTTGCTGCTTGTGAAGATCCAGAAACAGTAGCAACCTACAACTACAATGGTCAAGTATGGCCATTACCACAAACAGGTCAAATGTGGTTGGAATATGAACTTCTGTCCAATCCTTCAGTAGAAGGATTTTTTTGTGTCTCCACTTCATATAGGGCAGAACCAAACCCTGTTGAGGGAAGACATGAAACCATCTTTCCCATGTTTGAATTTGAGATGAAGGGAGGTGTTAAAGAACTTGAAGATCTTGAAAAGGAATTATGTGAATGGATAGGTTTACCATTAGAGCAATTGAATTGCAAAACCTATGCTGAGTGGGAGAAAGAATTTAGAACAGATGAACTTGACCATGCTCATGAACTAGCAATTGGTCGTGGTATGATTACTAAATTCCCTGAAAGAACATCACCATTCTGGAACATGGCACGGAATGCTGATGATACTAGTAAAAAGATTGATGTTATTTTAGGTGGTATGGAAACCATTGGTAGTGCAGAACGCAGTACCGATAAAGAACAAATGCGTGAAACATTCCATACTATTTCTGAGGGACAATATGCTGAACTACTCTACAAATTATTTGGTAAGGAAAGAGTAGAAAAGGAACTCGATGAATTCCTTTCCTTTGATTTCTTCCCCAGAAGTGGTGGAGGTATTGGTATGCAACGTCTAATGTCAGCCCTTTCATAGGGCTTTCAATGTGAGGTGGCGAAACTGGTAAACGCTGCAGTCTGTTTAACTGTTGTTCCTGGCGGGACTTGTAAGTTCGATTCTTACCCTCACAGTTTAAAAACAATATTTATGCTATAATATAGAAGTTGAGAGAAAAGGCACTGTGTGCGGGTAAGTCCTTCCTCCGACTGCGGTAGTCCCCTTTGGTAGTTTCAGGACTGGCGGCGATAGGAAACTACCACCTAAATATTAAGATGTTAAAACCTTTAATCCCATCCGAAGATCCTTTACTACATCAAAAAATTAAGGGATGTAGTTATAATTTAGATCGTTCAAAGTTATCTTATACTTTGAATGAAAATATGTTTCATCATAATGGAGTAGGACTTTCTGCCAATCAAATAGGTATAAATGAAAGAGTATTTGTAATGATGACCGATATAGAATCGCAAGAAACTATTACCTGTTTTAATCCTAAAATTATAAAAGAATCTACCACACAAGTTGTCATGGAAGAAGGGTGTTTATCATATCCCGATTTATTTTTAGAAATACCTAGACCAAATTCAATCATAGTAAAGTATGAGGATGAGGGGAAAAATATTTTTAAAAGACGATTAGAAGGATTTAGTGCCAGAGTATTTCAACATGAGTATGATCATATGGAAGGGATTGATTTTACTCAACGAACCATAAATAAATAAGGAGACCTGCTTTCTACCATGTTCTGTAAAAATAAGATGAGTCGAGAAGACCGTCAAAAATTTAAATTAAAAATGCTTCATCGTTATGAAGATGCATTAGAGGTAAGACTCGCTGGAATAAAAGCGGCCAAGGCAAAACTTGAAGAACAGATGAATAGAGATGAAACCTAATGGCAACTAGAAAAAGACCATATAAAGTAGGTGCAAAGGAATCACCCATTACTAATAGGAATTTTTTATCTCCTGTTGGTTTTAAATTTGCATTGAAAAGAAGTCCTGCTGTTGCTTTCTTTTGTAATGAAGCAAATATTCCATCCTTGGATTTAGGTGTAGCCGAGCAACCCACTTATCTTAAAAATATTCCAACACCTGGTGATAAAATCCAATTTGGTGATTTAAGTCTTCGCTTTTTAGTAGATGAAGATTTAAAAAATTATATGGAGATTCAAAATTGGATCCGTGGATTAGGTTTTCCAGAGAGTTTATCTGAATTTGCTGCATTAGAAAATGAAGCAGAAATGCCCGCAAATTTTGGAAATAATGCAGGTCATGATATATACTCTGATGGAACACTTCAAATATTAAGTAGTAATCTTGTCCCTAAGTTTCAGGTAGCTTTCAGTGATCTCTTCCCTTATTCTCTTTCAACTGTCACTTTCGATGCAACTGATACAGATATCGAGTACTTTACAGCAGACGTAAGTTTCAAGTATACTATCTACGAGATAACTGATTTAGAAAATAACCCTTTATGATATGAGTATAACTCTTGAAGTGCTTCAAGAGATGTGGGAGAAAGATTCAAAAATAGATCGTGATAATCTACATGAAGAGTCATTAAATATCCCCTCTCTACATGCAAAATATTTTGAATTATATAATACTATATTCCTTTTAAGAAAAAAAGCAGAACAGCAAAGGAAGAATATCCGTCATGAACGGTATGAGTATTTTAGTGGGAAGGCAGATCCACAAGTATACATTGATAATCCTTTTGGGAAGAAAATAAGAGATAAAGATACTATGCAGAAGTATCTGGATGCAGATGAAAAGTTATCCAATACATCATTGAAGATAGATTACTATGATACAATGCTTACATATATTGAAAGTATTCTCAAAGTTATCCAGAATAGAACATTCCAGATCAAAAATGCAATTGAGTTTATGAGATTTCAATCTGGATTGGGTTAATGAAACATATAGTAAAAAATGTATTAACCAATAAAGAAAGAAAAAAACTTATAGAAGATTGTAAACCTCATCTTATAGATGGTAAGGAATTGGAAAAAAAATATGATAGACCCTTTCCCGCCAAACAAACACAGGAGGACATATATCTTATTCCTTGTTTCAGAGAACCCATTAATAAAATATTAATAACAACTTCAAAGACATTACGTCAGAGTTTAGTTCTTAAGAGGGTATGGATAAATTGTACTAGTGGTAAAAAGGAAGATGTTTTATGGCATAATCATATTCCCATGGAATGGTCATGTGTATATTATATGAAAACTCTTCCTTTTGTTGATAGTGGAACTTTATTTAAAGATGGTTTTATGAGAGCACCGCAAAATAGTTTAATAATATTTCCTGCAAATTTAGATCATTGTCCTCCCACTTCACCTTTTCGATTTAAAAGATATAGTATGGCTTTGGATTTAGTAAGAACTAGTTGACAATCGTTAATAAATATTAATAGATGCATGGAGTAGGTGATTGACACTTCTGCCAATCTTGTTATATCCAAAGCGAATGAAGTCTTTTTAAGAATTGATTCAGAACCTCATATTGAGTATGAGTTAAGGGATTATTTTACTTTCCAAGTTGAGGGTGCAAAGTTCATGCCTCAATATAGGAACAAGAATTGGAATGGCGAAATACATTTATTTGATATGAGATCTAAACGGATTTATGTAGGTCTGTTAGATCGTATTGTTTCCTTTTGTCAGAGAAAAGATTATAGTTATAAATTCGTAGATAATGAATATTATGGTACTCCCTATGAAGAGAATGAGGGAATATCATATGAAGGTGTTAAAGATTATATGCAATCTATTTGTTCTCATTCTCCAAGGAAATACCAAGTTGAGGGAGTATACGATGCATTAAGACATAATAGAAAATTATTGATATCACCCACTGCCTCAGGCAAATCTTTGATGATTTACGCTCTTGTAAGATATTATGTAGCGAAGAAACAAAAAATTCTCTTAGTTGTCCCCACGACATCCCTTGTAGAGCAGATGTATAAAGACTTTGAAGATTATGGTTGGGATGCTGGTTCATATTGTCACCGTATATATGGAGGTAAAGAAAGAACTAATGAATATCCTGTTACTATTACTACCTGGCAATCTGTCTATAAATTAGAAAGATCCTTTTTTGAAGATTATAATGTAATCATTGGTGATGAGGCTCACTTATTTAAAAGTAAGTCCTTAGTATCTATAATGACCAAATTACATCATGCTAAGTATAGATTTGGTTTTACGGGAACATTAGACGGCACACAGACGCACAAGTGGGTGTTAGAAGGACTATTTGGACCATCCTATAAAGTAACCAAAACAGAAGAATTGATGAAGCAAGGACATCTTTCCCAATTAGATATCCAATGCATTGTATTAAAACATGCAGAACAAAAATTTGAAACATATCATGATGAGATTGAATATTTAATTACTCATGAACAGAGAAATAATTTTATAAAAAATCTTGCATTAGATTTAAAAGGAAATAGTCTCATATTATACAGTAGAGTAGAAACTCATGGAGCAGTATTATATGAATTAATAAATACAAATACACAAGCTGATCGAAAAGTATTCTTTATTCACGGTGGTGTTGATGCGGAAGAAAGGGAACTAGTTCGAGAAATTACTGAAAAAGAGAATAATGCAATCATCGTTGCCTCCTACGGTACATTCTCAACTGGTATCAATATTAAAAATCTCCATAATGTTATCTTTGCTTCTCCAAGTAAATCACGCATTCGCAACCTCCAAAGCATTGGACGAGTTCTTAGAAAGGGAGCAAACAAAGTAAAGGCAATTTTATATGATATATCGGATGATTGCACTTACAAGTCTAGGAGAAATTATACTTTAAATCATTTCATTGAACGAATTAAAATCTACAACGAAGAAAATTTTAATTATGAAATAATCACTATACAATTAAAAGGAAAATAAACCATGTCAATCGAAGATGATTTCTATGCAACAATAAAATTTAAATCTGGCGAAGAAATATTTGCTAAGGTTGCCGCGTCAGAAGAAGAAGATAGAACTATGTTGATTGTTCATCATCCAATTATTATAGGAGAAATCAAAGGAAAGAGTGGAATAGTAGGATATAAAGTAGAACCTTGGTTAAAGACTAGTAGAGAAGATATGTTTATTGTTAATATGGATAATATTCTTACGCTTTCTGAATCTGTAGATGTAGAAATGATTATGATGTATAAAAGATATCTCAAAGATACCGAAAATGATAGAAAAAATAATTTAAAAATTAATAGAAGAATGGGATATCTGGGAACGGTAGATGAAACCAGAGAATCCTTAGAGAAATTATTTAAGACAGATAATACAAATAGCTAGCCCCTGTCCCAGAAACCCTACAAAGGTATTGTAATGGTATAATTTAAACTTGTCAAGTCTACTAAGAAATGTTATACTATCTACATAGTAGTGATAAAGACTTATGGCTATAGCTCCGGGTAAAACTATGGGACGACGAAAAAGGTCTGAGCATTATGTTAACAATAAGGAGTTTCTTGCAGCCTTAGTGGAGTATCGTGATAATGTTGAACTTACTTTCATTAAGAAGTATGGTAGAGAACCTGAAAAGGCAGATCGATCAACTACATGGGATACTAAACCGGTCATCCCAAGATATATTGGAGATTGTTTTTTAAAGATTGCAAATCACTTATCGTTTAAACCCAACTTTGTTAATTACATGTTTAAGGAGGACATGATCTCTGATGGAATCGAAAATTGCGTTCAGTACATACATAATTTTGATCCTGAGAAATCCAAAAATCCTTTTGCTTACTTTACGCAAATTATACATTACGCATTTCTCCGCCGAATACAAAGAGAAAAACGGCAATTAGAAATTAAGAATAAAATTCTTGAAAAGTCTGGTTATTCAGAAGTATTTGATGACAATAATCAGATTGACGGATCGACTTATTCTGAGTATAATCAGATCAAGGATAATGTTCATTCTAAATTGCGTGGTTGAATGGAAGTCAAGCATTATGCTAAAATTCTTGTTGGTGAATATCAATTTGCTGATAAAGTAAAAGAGCAAGTTCTTTCATGTTTAAAAATTTGTAATCCTATACCACAGGATAATAGTAATGTAAAAGCATCTATTCATACTGAGTGGGATTGGGAGCCAAATAATATTACCTTTACCAATTTAAAATCTTTTGTTCAGGGAGAAATAGAGAGACATTTTCATCCAGGGGCATATAGTGGATCTCCACGAAGGTATTTGCAAATGGAGAATTTTTGGGCAAATGTTTATGAGAAAGGTGATTATGCTGAGGCACATTGCCACAAACCTAATGATTTTAGTTTTGCATATTTTGTAAAGGCAAAGTGGTATGATTCTCCATTGATTTTTGTTGATAGTGGAAAAAGGATTCGACCTAAAGAAGGTAGATTCGTCGCTTTTCCTGCATATCTAAGGCATTCTGTTCCTAAGCATAGATACAATGATACTCGTATAACTCTATCAGGTAATTTGCAAATAGACAGAACATGAAGATAGCAATAATTACCGACCAACACTTTGGTGCTCGTAAAAATTCTAAATTATTCCATGATTATTTCTTAAAGTTTTATGAGGATATTTTCTTTCCTACCTTGGAGAAGGAGGGGATTACTACGATTATCGATATGGGTGACACGTTCGACAGTCGTAAAGGTATCGATTTTTCTGCCTTAGCTTGGTCAAAAGATCATTACTTTGATCGTCTTAAAGAAATGGGATGTGAAGTTCATACTATTGTTGGTAATCATACAGCTTATTATAAGAATACAAATAATATAAATGCAATAGATTTATTATTACGTGAGTATGATAATGTAAAAATTTATGCAGAAACTACTCCTATAGTAGTAGATAATTTAAGTATTCTTCTGGTACCTTGGATTAATAAAGAGAATGAAGAACAAACTTTGAGTATGATTCAAAAATCAAACTCTCCTGTGTGTATGGGACATCTTGAATTGAAAGGATTTAAGGTAAATGAATATGTGATAATGGAACATGGTTTTGATTATAAACCTTTTGGTAAATTTGAGAAAGTATACTCAGGGCATTTTCATACTAGATCCAATCAAGAGAACATTTATTATTTGGGAAATCCTTATGAGATGTTTTGGAATGATATCGGAGATAAAAGAGGATTTCATTTATTTGATACAGAAACCTTAGAACATACTCCTGTTAACAATCCTTATAGCATTTTTTCTAAAATTTATTATGAGGATACTCCATATCAGACTTTTGATACTAGACAATATGAGGATAAGATTGTAAAATTAATTGTTCGTAAAAAATCTGATCTTAAACAATTTGAAAAATTTGTAGATAATCTTTATTCTTCCAATGTGGCAGAACTTAAAGTAGTTGAAAATTTTGACTTTCAAGAAAGTACAGAATTTGAAGCATTTGAATCGGAAGATACCATGTCTATTCTTAATAGGTATATTGAGGAGTCTGAAATTGAATTGGATAAATCTCGCATTCAGAAAATAATGCAGACTACCTATCAAGAGGCATGTGAGTTGGTTTAATGTTTATTTTAACTGTTGCTGGTAAAGAAAGGGAAGGTGCTTATTCAGTAATGGATGAGGATGGTGATCAAATCCTTTATTTGTTTGAGCAAGAAGATGATGCTATGAGATTTGCCATGCAATTAGAAGATGAGGATTACCCTGAGATGAATGTTATGGAAGTTGAAGATGCTGTAATGATTAAAACATGTGAAATGCATGGATATAACTATACAGTTATTACTCCTGATGACATTGTTATTCCTCCACCATTAACTAATGATTTTATTTGAGAAAATACGGTGGAAGAATTTTCTATCTACTGGTAATCAATATATTGAAATAGATTTAACTCAGAAGGATACCACATTAATTGTGGGAACTAATGGTGCGGGAAAAAGTACAGTCTTAGATGCATTGACTTTTAGTTTGTTTAATAAACCATTCCGTAAGATTAGTAAGGGTCAGTTAGTTAATACTGTAAATGAGAAAGATTGTAAGGTAGAAGTAGAGTTTACTACTGGATCCACAGAGTGGAAAGTTATAAGAGGAATAAAACCAAATGTATTTGAGATTCATCGTAATGGTACAGTACTAGATCAATTTTCATCTGCTAATGATCAGCAGAAATGGTTGGAACAGAATGTGTTGAAGATGAACTATAAATCTTTTACTCAAATCGTTATTTTAGGTTCTAGTACATTTGTGCCATTCATGCAATTGTCTGCTTCTAATAGGAGAGAAGTTATTGAAGATCTATTGGATATTAAGATTTTCTCTTCTATGAATAATTTGATTAAAGATAAGATTCGTGTGTTGAGAGAAGAAATTAAAACTTTATCTTTAAAGAAAGAGTCTCTTACTGATAAGGTGCGAATGCAAGAAGAGTTTATCAATGAGATAGAATCTCGTGGAAAGGAAGATATTGAAGATAAGAATGGAAAGATTAAAGAATTGGAAGTAGAAGTATCTACTCATATGGAGATGAATACTATTAAGGAATGTGACATCTCTGATTTGATAAAGAAGCAAGAAAAGGTAACAGGTGCTACTGAAAAACTACGTACCTTAGGGGGATTAAAGGGGAAGATTTCTAATAAAGTATCTACCATTACCAAAGAGCATAAGTTTTTTACCGACAATACGGTTTGTCCCACATGTGATCAGGACATCGAAGAGGAGTTCAGAATAAATAAAATTGCCGATGCTCAAACTAAAGCTAAGGAGTTGCAATCTGGTTATAAAGAACTAGAAGAAGCAATTAAAAACGAAGAAGAGCGAGAGCGTCACTTTACAAACTTATCTAAGGAGATTACTACACTAACGCATGGCATTTCTAAAAACAATACTCGCATCTCTGGGTGTCAACGACAAATCAGGGATCTGGAATCGGAAATTCAAAGAGTTACCGAACAACTTGCAAATAGAAATACTGAGCATGACAAGTTAGCAACTTTCCAAGACAACTTAAAAACTACATACGACGACCTATCTTCACGTAAGGACACGATAAACTATTACGATTTTTCGTATAGTTTGCTTAGAGACGGTGGAGTTAAATCTAAAATCATCAAGAAGTATCTACCGCTGATAAATCAGCAAGTAAACCGTTATCTACAGATGATGGACTTCTACATTAACTTTACTCTTGATGAGGAGTTTAACGAAACCGTACAGTCCCCCATTCATGAGGATTTTTCTTATGCTTCTTTTTCGGAAGGAGAGAAGATGAGGATTGATCTATCCCTCCTGTTTACATGGAGAGAGGTTGCTAGAATGAAGAACTCCGTCAATACTAATCTTCTTATCATGGATGAGGTGTTTGATAGTTCATTAGATGGGATGGGAACAGAAGAGTTCCTTAAAATTATTAGGTATGTTATTAAGGATGCAAATATTTTTGTCATATCACATAAGACAGGAATGGAAGATAAGTTTGAGAGTATGATAAAGTTTGAGAAGGTAAAAGGATTTAGCAGAATGATTGATTAATGGCTCACATTTATAAGATAACAAATACTCTTAATAGTAAAGCATATGTAGGTAGAACTGAAAAGGATCCTCAAGAAAGATTTAAAGGTCATATAGCAGCGGCACGCAATAATGGTCCTATGGTAATATCAAAGGCTATTCGCAAACATGGAGTAGAAAATTTTAAATTTGAAGTTCTACAAGAATGTACTGCAGAAGAACAATATAGTAGAGAATCGTATTGGATTGGTAAATATGATACTTATAATAATGGATATAATTCTTCCATGGGTGGAGAAGGTGCGGGTTTAGGAGTTAAGAGAGAAAGAGGCGCAGTTCATCCTCATGCAAAAGCAGTAGATTGTTATGATTTAAAGGGTAATTATCTTTGCACTTATAATAGTAGGGGAGAAGGAGCATGGGAAACTGGTAGATCAAGTGATGCGGGGTGTATTAATTTCTGTATTAAGGGAAAAACATTTCAAGCATTTGGGCATCGTTGGGCATGGGCCGGAGAACCTTTAAAGGAAGTTAATAATAGAAGTAATAGGAGAGGTAAGATATATGGAATACATTTAGATTCTGGTCGTAAAAAAATGTGGAAATGTCAAGCAGATGCCGCAGAAGAAATACATAACAATCGTAAAGCAAACCAAGATCTTTCTATAACTCTTCTTAGAAATGATCAACCCGATACAACTAAAAGTCAGGTAAAGGGGTGGTATTTGTTTAGAGATAGAAAGATTGCATTGGGGAAATGGAAACGTGCAGAAACACCTGTATATTCAAGAGAATATTATCAAGCTATTGCTGCTAAAGGTAATGAGAAAAGAAAAACTCCTCTTAAAGGAGTTAATGTAAAAACCGGGGAGGAAGTTCATTTTGATAGTATGAGTGAAGCATCTTTCTTTTTAAAAGGAGAAGGTAACTATACAGCTACTGCTAATATATGTGCTAATATTAAAAAGATTAAAAATGGTAAGTCCAGTCATGCTTTTGGATATAGATGGTATTATGAGTAAGAATGGCAACATATAGACATCACTCAGGTAAAAGATTTCTTTTTATTCATATCCCTAGAACAGGTGGTAGATTTATAGAAGTAAATTTGGAAAAGAATGGGTGGGAAGTAGAACCAATAGATTATTATGGGATACCTCATTACCAACATTCATTCATAGATGATTGTGAGATAGCACATTTTCATCGAGACTTATATGAGAAGCATTGTGATATAGAAGGAATAGAACAAATTGCTGTTATTAGAAATCCAATTGATAAATTCTTTTCAGCATCTACTTATTTGGTTACCGTTTATGGTTATGAAGTTCAACAGATGTTAGAAGATTATGATCAGATGGTATCTATCATAAAGAATTTTCCTCAAGCGGAAACTTTGAGTTGGTGGAGACCTCAGGTAGATTTTTTAACTGAGAATACTCATCTATGGAAATTTGAAAAAGGATTGGGTACGGACTTTGGTTATTGGGTAAGTGAGAAACTCGGAGTTTCCTGTGATATAGATCTTTATGCAAATTATGCCACTAATGATTATGAAGGATTTAAACTTGACAAAACTGATAAACTGATTCAGAATATTAGAAAGTTTTGCTCAAAGGATATTGAGCAACTCTATCCAGAATTAAAATAAATGGCTACATTTAGACATATCCCTAGTGGAAAAAGATTTCTTTTTATTCATATTCCTCGAACCGCCGGAAGGTTTGTAGAAACCAATTTGATTGTTAATAATGAATTTGAATGGTCTGATGATTGGGAGAAGTTTGGAATAGAAAGGATGTTTGAGTCCGTTGACGGACCTGAAGGTGAAATAGAATTAGGACATTTTCATAGATCTTATTATGAAAAATATTTGGATTGTGAGGATATACCTCATGTATCCATTATAAGAAATCCTCTTAAAAGATTTATTTCTGCATCCATTTATATAAACAGATTATATGGAATGGCCAATGATACAGGAGAATATACAGAAGAAAGTCTTAGAGAATGTCAGGAGTTGATGGAGGATGAGAATTATTTTTATTCTATGTTGAGGAATTTTCCTTTTGAAGAATCGAAGAACTGGTATAGATCCCAGTTAGATTTTCTGTCAGATAAAACTCATATATGGAGATTTGAGGATGGATTTAAAGATGAATTTTCTACTTGGTTAAGTGATATAATTGGAGTAAAAGTGGAGATGAAAGAAGATACTCAATATTGGGGACAACCTGATGAAGGTCGTAAATTAAAACCAACTCCTAAACTCTTAGAGAATATTAGAAAACTTTATAGAGAAGAGATTGACAAATTTTATCCTGATATTTGATTCATGACTATTTGGCAAAATTATATTAGTACCTATCGGTCAATGTTGCCGTGTAAGATTGAGAACTTATGGGCATCCTGGCAATCAAAGGGAACCTCTTTGAATGCGATAGATCATTCTCACCCATATTTACTTAAATCACGGCAGGTAGATATAGCGGATGGTAAAAATGTTGATATCTTTAACTGTATAGCATATCCAAAGACAGGTAGTAATCTTCCTTGTTTTGGTATGGATTTGATGAAATTCTCATCTAAGAAAATTATTATAGTATTTGACTTTCAACATCCTGTAGAGAATTATTTGTTTGAAGTGGAAGGATTGCCAATAGGAAAAGGGGATTATAGATTCTTTGAACCAGGTAATCATTTCTCAAAGAACATTTATATACAGTATGTTAATGAATATGAGGTGGATTCTCACCTTCCTATGTTTGAGAAGTATTTACAGTGTTATATCGATATGTTAGAAAACGCAAAACCAACTGGAACTGATACTAGTGCTTACAAAGACTTTGATTCTTATATGACTAAACTTGATCCTGTTGGTGGGTTCCTTGCTGGTAAATTTGGGAAGGAAAAGGCAGACAGTCTTGTAAATGATTTCTTATTTGCTTATGGTTAATGCCCACTTTTAAACATTCATCAGGTAAAAGAGTTTTCTTTGCTCATATTCCCCGCACTGCTGGTAGATTTGTAGAAGCAAATCTTTCTAAGAATGATTTCAAATGGGATGATGCTCATCTTGATAATGGGAAAGGTATAATGTCTATTGTTAATGGGTTCGAGATTGCTCATTATCATCGAGATCATTATATGAAATATTTGGATGTAAAAGATATTCCTCATTTTTCAATCGTGAGGAATCCTATTGATAGATTCATTTCTGCTTCCATTTATATAAAGAGATTTTGTGGAGATAAGGCACAGCACAACGTGGAAGATAAAAATAGTTTTTTGGGTGTACTTAAAAGTATTCCTCATCGACAATCTCTTAATTGGTTCAGACCTCAAATAGATTTTCTTAGATCTGATACTCATGTATGGAAATTTGAGGATGGATTTGGTGAGAATTTTGTCAGTTGGTTAAGTGGCATAGTGGGAATTGACTTGGAGTTTACGGATGATGTAGAGTATGCAGTAGCCCCTGATGAGGGGAATAAGTTGGAGAAAACTCCCCAACTTATAGATACTCTTATACACTTCTATAAACAGGACATTGAGCAATTCTATCCCGAACTGGCAGCATAATTCGGGTAAACCACCGAAGAGAAAGCTGAAACCACAGGCACTACGTGCCGCAAGAGAAAGGCGTAGACACTTGATAAACAGTCTACTCACCCGTCCAAAGAGGCGGGTTTCGTCATATTATGGGTACATACAAAAAGAAAACACAGATGGCAGTACAGCAAGAAGTCAAATCACAACTAGCGAAGTTGCTTGCTACTGAGGATATCGTAGTAGAGCATAAGCAAGTGGAGACTGCTCAATTTAATGTTCACACCAGAGTCTTGATCCTTCCTCTATGGGAGAAAGCAAGTAATGCAGTATATGATATGTTGGTTGGACATGAGGTAGGACATGCACTTTTCACACCTGATCAAGATCCTCCGGCGAATATTCCCCATCAGTTTATGAATGTGGTAGAGGATGCCAGAATTGAAAAATTGATGAAGAGAAAGTATATGGGTCTTGCCAAAAGTTTCTATTCTGGATATAATGAGTTGCATGATCAGGATTTCTTTGATTTAGATGGTGAAGATATTAGTAGTTTTAATCTTGCTGATCGGGCTAATTTATATTTCAAGATTGGTTCGTTCCTTGATCTATCTTTTTCAACTCCTGAAAAGGAGATTATCAATTTAATCAACAATGCCGAAACGTTTACTGACACCATCGACGCAGCAGAAGCGTTATATAATTTCTGCAAGCAATCCCAGAAAGAAAAGGAAGAGTCGCTGGAAAATCAACAGCAAGCTCAGTTGGATTTTAAGCAAGACCTTGAAGATTCTGGTGATCTTGGTACTGATGGCACTCCTGATAGTGAGTCTACCGTTCCTGACACTGATGGCAGTTCTCCTGTGGAAGATCGGAGCGATAGTACTCCTAGCGATGATCGGGTGGTTAATCCTGGTTCTACTTTAGATGATATAGATGTACACACACTTGATTCATTGGATAGTAAACTAAAGGATTTGGTTAATACAAATGGAACAGAGAATGTATATGTAGAGATTCCTAAGGTTAATTTGGATACTATAATTGCTTCTAACGAAGAAGTTCATACTTATATTCAAGATCATTGGGATCAGAGTGAAGTAGTATTTGCTAATATGTGTAAGGATCATGAGTGGTTAGATCCCACTAGACTTTTTGAACAATCTGATTCAGATTTCATACAATTCAAAAGAGATGCACAAAAAGAAGTCAGTTACCTTGTCAAAGAATTTGAGTGTAGGAAATCAGCTAGTGCGTATGCTCGTAGTGCTACAAGTCGCACTGGGGTTCTCGATACAACGAAGCTTCAGACATATCGATTCAACGAAGATATTTTTAAGAGAGTTACGGTCCTTCCTGATGGGAAGAACCATGGATTAGTTTTTGTATTAGATTGGTCAGGTTCTATGCAGTATGTACTGCAAGATACTTTAAAGCAACTTTATAATTTAATTTGGTTCTGTAAGAAAGTTCAAATTCCTTTTGAAGTTTATGCTTTTACTAATGAGTGGAGTCGGGATCGTGAATATGAAGAAAAATTACCATCTCATTATGAGCCTAAAGAAGGAAATTTGATTGTTGAGAAAAACTTTAATTTAATGAATCTTTTTACTAGTAAAGTAAATGTTAAAGTATTAGAGCAGCAAATGAAAAATATTTGGAGAGTCTCTGAAACTTTTGTTAAGAGTGAGGTATTCTTTCGTTATCCAAATCGCCTTTGTCTTTCAGGAACCCCTTTAAATGAAGCACTTGTTTCTCTCCATCAGATTCTACCCAAATTCCAAAAGGAGAATGGAGTAGAAAAAACTCAATGTATTATATTAACTGATGGTGAAGCACATCAAATTCCCTACCATAAAGAAGTGAAGAGACATTGGGAGGCGGAACCTTATATGGGAGCACGAAATCTGAATCCAGATCGTACTTTTTTAAGAGATCGTACATTGGGGAAGACTTATAAAATGGGATGGCACTATCATGGATTTACAGATGTTCTTCTTAAGAATTTAAAGGATAGATTTCCTATTAATTTGATTGGTATTCGTGTTCTTGTTAACCGCGATGCTAAGAGTTTTATGAAACTTTATTATTCGGATGCTTATTATGGATATACACCTAATAAAGAATATGATAAAATAGTAAGGGATTGGAAAAAGAATAAGAGTTTTATAATTAAGAACTCTGGATATGATGCTTACTTTGCGTTATCTTCTTCAACCCTTTCTCAGGATGCTGAATTTGATGTTGGTGATGATGCCACTAAAGCACAAATTAAGAGAGCATTTGTTAAATCCCTTAAAGTCAAGAAACTAAATAAAAAAGTTCTTGGTGAATTTATTGAGTTAGTAGTTTAATTATGAATGAAAAAATGCTAAAAGAAATCTCAAATTGGGAGAAGGAGTATCTGAGTTGGGATGTGGAATTGGAAATTGATTTATCAGAAAGACAGAAAGAGATTCTTCGAGGTGCTGAGATTAAATCTCATGAAGGAATGCTTTTTGGTGGAATGTATGCTGATTGGAAGAAACGTAAAGGATATGATGTTGAAGAAAATGTTAAATCTGTAAATACTTCTGACGACCCTTCCGAATAGTATGTACACAATCTACGAAGAACATATTGAACAATTAGAAGAAGAGAATCAAGATCTTAAGCAAGAGTTGGTTTTCTTAAGAAAAATCGTCGAATATTATAGGGGAAATGCAGAAGAAATAAATAAGACAGACACAATAATTAAATGAACAATAAGGTTAAACTGGCCATCGCTGTGGCAGTGGGTATAGTTGGTGGAGGACTAATCAGTACTCTGGGAGGAGGACCTGAGGAATCTAAGAATTCTTTTGTTACAACACAACTAGGAGTTGCTGCTGTAGGGGATTTTCCTAAATGGACAAGAAATGGTTCAGCATTTAGATGCCAGGATGGAAAGGTTCAGGGATGTATTGGTGGATCTAACTGCGGAACTGCTGGAAGAACTGGAACTACTCAACCCGTTGCAGTATGCCAGAAGTGTGTTAACTGGATTGATATGGATGAACTTTTAACTGATAAACCAGATTTTAATACCAATATGTTATTACAAGTGGATCCTAATTACGGACCTGGTGAGTAGATTAATAAACTGTCACAACGATGAAGACGTTTCAAGAATTTATGGTAGAATGTTCTCAGTTAGATGAGAGCAGTTTAAGCCGTATTAAATCTAAATCGGATAAAGGAGGAATGGCAATCCTCTCTGGAAGTCGTGGTGATAAATCATCCAAAGAGAATAAAGCACGGGCTAAGCAATTAGATCGTGACATTAAAGGTAGAGGTCTTCCTGGTGCTACTAAAGTAACAGGAAGATGGACCGAAAATCCTGGAACAAAGGATGAGAAAAAAGTTAAAGAAAGAAGTCATGTGGTTACTTCTGGCAAAATGGGTAAGAGGAAGTTTAAGAAAGAGGTTCAGAAGCTAGGGAGGAAATATGAGCAAGATGCTGTTTTGACACAGACTAGAAAAACTGGTACACTTAGTGCTACCAGAAAAGGAGGATTAGGTAAAGATAAAAGAATTGGAGTTGGTAAATTTAGACCTGGTAGATCTTCATCTGAAGGTGATACTAAGATCAAAGGAAAGACCTTTACTTACGAAAAATGACAAACAAACTTTATGATGATTCCAATTGGAGAGAAGAGTACAAAGGGTACACTTCTAGTAGGTATGAGTTAGATCTCTTAGAGAACGGTCCTAAGAGTCTTGCTCAGTCATGGATGATGGGTGCATTGCATAATAAATGGAAGAAGATGAAAGGGTATAAAGATCCGGAACCACCTGATTGCTCTTCTTCCTTGAAGGAATGGGAACAGAGTGTGAAAAAGTATGTGGATAGTTGATGATTTTTTTAAAGATCCTTATAATATTAGAAATATATCCCTTAAATTAAAGGATCACTATCGTAGTGATAAAGATTATAGATGGCCAGGATATCGAGTTGATGCTCCACAATCTTTAGCAGTTCAATATACATCTAAGGTGTTAGATGTAACACAAGATGAGAAGTTAGAGATTTCTAATTGTTATTTTCAATATAGTGATGCATCTTATGGTACAGGATCGGTACATCATGATCCTGGAAAGTATACGTGTATTACTTATTTGAATCCTAACCCATCTTCTAATAGTGGAACTGAGGTTTATACTTTAGATAATCCTGGTGGAGATGATTATAATAATAAATCTTACATCATAAAGAATAGATTTTATTCTTCCGATAGAAATCCTATTCAAAAATTCTTTTTTGAAAAGAAAGTAAAGGAATTTAATTCAATTTTTAAAGATCCTTGTATTGTTGCTAATAAATTTAATAGAACTCTTATTTTTGATTCTGGTAGATGTCATCGAGCACAAAATTTTTTTGGTACTGCTCTTAAAGATTCTCGATTGACCTTAATACTGTTTTTAACTGCCGCTTTATAAACTGTCTACTCTCTTAAGTAAATTGCTTTGTTATCCTCTACAATACTTATATTGAAACGCACTACACTATGTTTGAGATTAAAATGACTAGAGAGGAAATCATCGAAGGTCTGAAATCCAATTACGGAACGGAATTCACTGCAGCTGATGTGAAAGGGTTCTGTGCAATGAATGACATTGCTTATCAGACTGTTACCAAGAAGATCGAACAATTTAAAGTTGGTCGGGGTAAGTGGAATTTAGAAGTCACTTTAAAAGCAGTGGAGAATATTGAAAAGTCTTTTAGTGCACCTTCTGTTGAGCCTAAATTAGAACAGAACCTCATCCCAGAAAACGATGATACCTTCGTCCGCTTTGGTCCTTTTAGCGATATTAAGACCATTCTCAAAACCCGTATGTTCTATCCTACGTTTATCACGGGTCTTT